>Ga0209086_10000350_pt1 | contig 39996 bp, 33 predicted proteins | sample M_130207_XF_Meta_FD_187312 | JGI IMG/M metagenome (GOLD analysis project Ga0209086, IMG submission 187312) | Freshwater microbial communities from Lake Montjoie, Canada to study carbon cycling - M_130207_XF_MetaG (SPAdes) (version 2) | ecosystem: Environmental > Aquatic > Freshwater > Lake... | reverse complement strand
TCCAACACTCGCTCAGCTTTCACAGGTGCCACGTGCGTGCTTTGTCCTCCCTCCCAAACTTGGCATCCTTGTGCACCCAAGGTCACAATCAAACCTTTAAGCGACTTGGAAATGTCTGCAACGCTTTGCTCCAAACGCTCTTCAAGCAACTTGGCCTCGTAATCATTGACCGTGACCCATGTGGCCTGGGAGATGAATTTCTTTAACTCTTGTGCATTGAACATCGGAAGTCCTTGTCCTGGATCAAAGACAAATGGAATTTTCAAATCAAACAGTTGCTGCGCATGGTTGACCATGGCTTCTTTGCCATCTGGTGCAATGATGGCCACTTTGATGTTGTGTGACGCATTGATCTCATTCAAATGCGCTTGGTTCATGGCGCCGGGGTGAAAGGCGGTGATTTGATTGTTGTCTTTGTCGGTCATGATCATCGCTTGAGCGGTGTAGGAATCAGGCACCTCTTTGATGAACTGTGTGGATATCTTTAAATCCTTTAATCGATCCAAATAAGACTGTCCGTCTTGGCCCAATGTGCCCATGGGCAAAGGCTCTCCACCCAAGAGTTTTAAACTGTACGCAATATTTCCAGCGCAACCACCAAAATCCCGCCTCAAAGCCGGAACCAAAAAAGACACATTCAAAATATGCAGTTGATCGGGCAAGATCTGCTCGGCAAATCGACCCTCAAAATTCATGATCGTATCAAAAGCAAAAGAGCCACAAATTAAAGAAGCCATGGTTAGTTAATCCTCCATTGAAAAGTAAAGAAAAATTACAAGGCAAATCAAATGCCGCAGCAAGAAAAGGATCGAAATGACTGGCCACATCCCTTATTCCAACTCGATTCGGTAACCGTTGGGCATAAGAGCTGGGAGGTCCTCCATGGGAATGGGCACAAGGAACTGATTCAATCCTCCAGGTTTGATCACTGGGGGGCCTTGCATCAAAGTGAGTTCCAACGTACGTTGATCAATCACTTGGTCTTTTTCATCCAAAAAGATGAGCTTGACGCTTGGCAAGGCCAAGGCGTAGCTAAAACTGTTCCTGATTCTAAGACTCAAATGATATCTGTAGCGCTTGAGTGAACCTGTTGCATTCGATTTGACCTCCTTGTCTGAGAGTTCCTCTTTCTCTAAAGAGCTGCTCTCGATACTCAAGGCCGAAAGATCCCTTGGCCACTCAATTTGACAATTGAGAATTTCACACATCTTCACCAAAGGCTCTTTTAAACCCTCGTGCAGTGCAGCCAACTCATTTCTGAATCTGTAGGTAAAGCCCAATGGCAGGACCATCACCAAGAACAAGGCCACCCAGCGAACTGAACCCAACCCGCGCTTTCGACCATGCGTTGGAGCCTTCTCTCGCGACTGCTCCAACGCACTGGCACCCAAATGGCCTTGATTTCTTTCTCCATAGGCGCCAGAACTCACTGCTTGAGTTTGATTTTGAATGGTCTTTTGATACAAAAATTCATCAATGCTGATCGGTTGCTGATGCGTCTCGATGGGTTGAGGGCGCTCGGTCTTTCGGATGCTTTGCCTGAAGACTTGATCATCTCTTACAGAGGGCATGTCAAGCAAACACGCTAGACCCAAAAAAACTTGCTCGCAATTTGAGCAACGCACCCAACCATCGGCTTGGTCCAACAACTCATCCAAAAGAACAAGGTGTTGTGCACATTGAGGACACTTGCAAAGACTTGCCTTAGCCTGTTCGTCGGTATAGGGTGGGTTCATAAAAGCCTTTTCTCTTTATGAACGAACCGTCTTGATGCCACTCGTCATCAAGATCCAACCTTCACACGCGTTGCTGATCTCTAAATCACAAAAGGGCGCATAGGCCTCTTTAAGTTCAGCTTCTTGGCGCTCCAAAATACCTGCCAACACCAAGTGCCCCCCAGGCTTGACCAAGCCACACAACAATGGCGCCAATACTTTCAATGGTGTGGCCAAGATATTGGCAAACACCGTGTCGTAGGGGCCTTTTGAAATATCAGGCAGGCCCACACGCATTTGAGCCGCGACGTGGTTGTCCAATGCATTTTGTTCCGCCGCTTGGACAGCAGATGGGTCGATGTCCACGGCATCTGCGTGCTTGGCGCCATGGAGCACCGCAGCTATGGCCAAAATACCGGAACCACAACCATAGTCCATGACTCGCTCGGACACAAAGTCGTGCTGCGCGGCCCAGGCCAAACACATGCGTGTCGTTGGATGTGTGCCAGTCCCAAAAGCCAACCCAGGATCGAGTCGAATGACCTTGTTCGCACCCGTTGGCACTTCGTGCCAAGAGGGCACAATCCAAAAGTCCTCTGTGATGGCGACAGGCTGAAACTGTGACTGTGTGAGACGCACCCAATCTTCTTGCGGGACTTCAATTTCTGTGAGAATTTGACAAGTCTCAAACGCTTGTAAACCCAACAAGCAGACTTTGGCCTCTTCAAGCGCAGGGGCCTCATCAAACAAGGCCATGACTTTGGAGCGAGTCCAAGAACTGGCAGGTGGTGGCATGCCTGGCTCGCCAAAGAGCGCTTGCTCGTGCTCCGTGTGGCGCATCTGCATCTTCTACACTGACACTGAGCGCAGACAACTCCAAGAGCACATCGCTCAAACTCTCCACCTGGTCTTGTGGGGCGAGGATGTGCAGTTCAATCATGAAGGTTCAATCGAAAAAAAGTTGAATACATCAAAGGGACTTGACAGCCCCCTAAGATGGATCTGTCTTGTTGGGCTTGGGTCTTGTGGTCAACCAGAGTTCAAGATAGTGAATATTGGTCCCACCTTGAATGAATTTGGGATCTTGCATGATCTCTCGGTGCAAGGCCACATTGGTTTGAATGCCTTCAACCACCATCTCGGCCAAAGCCGTTCTCATTCTAGCCAACGCATGTTCACGGTTGTCGCCGTGAACGATGATTTTACCAATCATTGAATCGTAGTAGGGCGGCACATAATAATTGGTGTAGGCGTGCGAATCCACCCTCACACCCGGCCCACCTGGTGGGTGCCACGTGGTGATGCGACCAGGCGAAGGTGTGAATTTAAAAGGATCCTCAGCGTTGATTCTGCACTCAATGGAGTGACCCGTGAAGGTCACTTGCTTTTGATTGAAAGACAGCTTCATGCCAGCAGCCACTCGAATTTGTTCCTTCACAATATCCACGTGCGTGATGTACTCGGTCACGGGATGCTCCACTTGCACACGGGTGTTCATCTCAATGAAGTAAAACTCACCGTTTTCATATAAAAACTCAAACGTCCCAGCCCCTCTGTAATTGATCCGCTTGCAAGCGGCTACGCAGCGTTCACCGATTTTTTCAATCAGCTTTCTAGAAATGTGCGGCGCAGGTGCCTCTTCGATGACTTTTTGATGGCGCCTTTGCATGGAGCAATCGCGCTCGCCCAAATAGACCGCATTCTTGTGTTGATCGGCCAATATTTGAATCTCAATGTGTCTGGGATTTTGGAGATACTTCTCCATGTAGACCGCGGGATTGCCAAAGGCCGACTGTGCCTCGGCTTTGGTGGTCTGTACGGCGCTGACCAGGTGCTCCTCATCGGTGACCACGCGCATACCTCGCCCACCGCCACCGCCTGCGGCCTTGATGATCACAGGGTAGCCAATGGATTTTGCTATTTTTTTCAGCTGCATGGGGTCGTTGGACAACTCCCCTTCTGAGCCTGGCACGCAGGGCACACCCGCCTTGATCATGGCCTGTTTGGCCGCCACCTTGTCGCCCATGATGCGGATGGACTCTGGCGTAGGCCCGATGAACTGAAAACCGCTTTTCTCAACCCTCTCGGCAAAGTCGGCGTTTTCACTCAAAAAACCATAGCCCGGATGTATCGCTTCACAATCCGTCACCTCGGCTGCAGAAATGATGGATGGCATGCTCAAATAGCTTTGCGCAGACGCTGCAGGCCCAATGCATACGGCCTCTTCCGCCAGTTTGACGTACTTGGCCTCTCGGTCTGCCTCTGAATAGACAATCACCGCCTTGACACCTAGCTCTTTGCAAGCGCGTTGAATGCGAAGCGCGATCTCGCCGCGGTTGGCAATTAAAATTTTCTTAAACATCTGCGCCCCATCACTCAATATCAAATAGAGCACTGCCGTACTCAACGGCTTGGGCATTTTGGGGGTGAATTTTAACAATAGTGCCGCTCTTGTCGGCTTCGATTTCGTTCAAAATCTTCATCGCTTCAATGATACAAATCGTCTGACCCTCCTTGACCACAGAACCGACTTCAACAAAGGCAGCGGACTCGGGACTGGCGGAGCGATAAAAGGTCCCCACCATGGGGGACTTGACCACGTGGGCTGCACTAGCGACTGGACTGGCTTGGGCTGGCGCATTGGATGCGTCTTGCGTTGCAGGCAAGACTGCCGGTGCAGGCTGCGTGGCATTCAAATCGATGGACGCGATTGGCATGGGCGTGAGCCCCGAACTGTTTGCGCCTGGGGTATACTGAGCTCCTTGGCTCTTGACAATGCGAACCTTGCCTTCAGGTTCCGTGATTTCCAACTCGGCCACATTGGACTCTGAGACCAAGTCAATCAAAGTTTTAAGCTTTCTCAAATCCATAAATTTTCGCTATCTCGCATTAAAAGAGTGTAATTTACACCAATTGCTGCGATATTTCAAGTTTTAAGCGATTTTTGAGTCCTACGCCTTCCCACTGAATTCAACTCAAGGACCCCCCTTTCCAAGTCCATACCCAGGTCGGCTCGGCCCATCAAACAGTCGAGTGGCATGGGCAAAAGAAGAAGGCTCTTTGACAAAAGTGGTTTTTGTAGGGTTTTATTTAATTTTAGCCACATTTAACTTATTTTTAAGAGCAATTAAGATTTAGATGCCAACCAAGTCTTGACATCTTCAGGGTGCAATTTGCCCATTTTTCTAAAAGCGACCTGACCCGACTCATTCAAGACGATCGTGAACGGCAAACCGCCTTCTTGATCTCCCAACAGTCGAGACAACTGCGTGCCCTGCAAACCCGCCAGCAAAATGGGATAAGAGACCGGTCTTTGCGTCAGAAATCTCTTGACCAAACTGGGTTGGTCAATCGCCAAACCCAACACTTTCCAATCTTTTGCTGCATTTTGCTGAAAGAAAGCGTCCAATAAAGGCATTTCCTCAACACAAGGCACACACCAGGTGGCCCAAAAGTTGATCACCAACTTTTGCCCCTTGAAGTCGGACAATGACACCCATTCAGAATTGGGCGTCTCCAACTTTGCTTGCCACAAAGCTGTACTGGCCTCCAAACTCAAAGAAAGATCCTGTTGTGACTTGTCTTGCCACCAAGAAATGCCCAAACCCACCAGGGCAAACCCCAGTCCAGTGGCAGTCAGCAGGCTTCTTTTGGCAAAGAGTGGGTTTGAGCTCATGGGCGTGATTTACTTTCTTGGAGGAGGCGATAAATGGAAAAAGGCAGAGGAGCCCAAAGCGGCTTGAACAGTCTGAGGGCGTCTTTCTACTGTGGGGCTGAGGCGTCCAACATCCTTTGTAGGGCCAAAGCGTTGCCTCTTTGAATTTTACCCTTGGCGTCTGGCTTGAGCGCACCTCTTAAATCATCAAAATCATAGACCATCAAATGCAGCCCCACATAGACACCCCACTGCGGGTGTTTGATGTTCAGGCTCAAAGCGTCCACGACCTCGCCCCTAAAGCCTTTAACGGCACTGACTTGGTAGTCCAGGCCTTGGTTGATCAGCTCAATTTCTGCGCTCTTGGAGTCATCGCAAAAAAGTTGCAAATAAATATCCGACTTGGCTGTTGCAAAGCCTCTCCAAACAGCGCCCGTCAAATGGGGCCGAAAGACCTGCATTCGCTTCATCCAAATCAAGGCCAACGCTCTCAACGCCTGGAGCTCTTGAGTTTGCGTCTCGTTGCCATACAAGCTCAGATGCTCAAAGACCGCGTCCTCAATGATCTCATTGGATGGCAGTGAAACTCTTCCGCCCAAGCCCAAGGTCTTGAGCGCTTGGTGCTTGGCGGGACCAAACTCCAACCCATCATCGACGATAAATCTGGCAGCAACGGCAGCAATTTCTTCTTGAATACGACTCATGGATCGCATTGTGCACTCTTTTTAAAAATGACAAGGCCCTCTAAGGCTTAAAAGCCAAAGATGCTCTGTCTTGCCGATAAAATAACACGCATGCACATACATATCTTAGGCATTTGTGGCACCTTCATGGGCGGCTTGGCCGCCTTGGCGAGAGAAAGCGGACATACCGTCACCGGATGCGATGCTGGCGTGTACCCACCCATGAGCGACCAATTGAGCGCCCTGGGCATTGAGCTGATCGAAGGCTTTGGCCTTGAGCAACTTCACTTGAAACCCGACCTTTTCGTCGTGGGCAATGTGGTCTCCAGACAAAAGAATCCTGCGGGTCAAGCCGAGTACCCCTTGATGGAAGCCATCCTGGATTTAGGGCTGCCCTACACAAGCGGCCCGCAGTGGTTGTCCGAGCACATCTTGCACACCGCAGAGAACCCTTTTCATGTGCTGGCCATTGCAGGCACCCATGGCAAAACCACCACCTCCTCCATGCTGGCTTGGATTTTGGAGTTCGCCAACCGCGCTCCAGGCTATTTGATTGGGGGGGTGCCCATGAATTTTGAAACGTCGGCCAGGCTGCCAAAAGCCAATCCACCCAACGCCTCAAAACCTGAGAACCCACATCGACCTCTCTTTGTGATCGAGGCCGATGAGTATGACACCGCGTTTTTCGATAAACGCAGCAAATTCGTTCACTACCGACCCAAGACTTGTGTGCTCAATAACTTGGAGTTTGATCATGCAGATATTTTTGAAAATCTCCAAGCCATCGAAAAACAGTTCCATCACTTGATCAGGACCGTCCCTCAAAGCGGGCAAGTCATCTTCAATGCCCACGAAGAAAGCTTGAAACGCGTTTTAAGCATGGGGCTTTGGAGCGAGAGCGTAAGCTTTGCCCTCAATACCGTGACGCCTGCGCCCGACTGGACATTGAGCGGACCCCCTGAATCGTTTGATGTGATTCACAAAGGCACGCCAGTCGGCCACCTCGATTGGCGTGTACAAGGTGTGCACAATCAAATGAACGCGCTCGCTTGCATTGCCGCTGCTCACCACGTGGGCGTTGCTGCAGACCTCAGCATCAAAGCGCTGACTCAATTTCAAAATGTGCGTCGTCGCATGGAACTCAAAGCCCAGGTGGTGCTTAAAGGCTTTGACTTGCAAATGCCTGTCATGGTGTACGACGATTTTGCGCACCACCCCACCGCCATCAAAACCACACTTGAAGGACTCAAAAGACAAGTGGGAGACAAAAGCAGAGTGCTTTGTGTGTTTGAGCCCAGAAGCAACACCATGAAGCTAGGCAGCATGAAGGCCTTGTTGCCTCAAAGCCTCTCAAGCGCAGACTTGAGCTTTTGCTATACCTCAGGGCTGGATTGGGATGCACAAGAAGCCCTGTCTGCTTTGGGTGAAAAGGCCTTTTGCAGCGCCGAGCTCAATGAACTCGTTGCGCAAGTGGTCTCCCATGCGCAACCCAGTGATCACATCATCTGTATGAGCAATGGCGGCTTTGGCGGCATCCATCAAAAACTCACGCACGCCCTCAAGGCCAAGGCCTGAGTTTTTCAAGACCCTTTTATTTTTCGCTTTTGTTTGACGGCGTCAGACAGGGTGTGCAAACAAGACAGAGAATCCTCCCAACCCAAACAAGCATCGGTGATGCTTTGGCCATAACTCAAATCCTCCACACGGTCCTTTCCAGGAGTGAATTTTTGCGCACCATCGACCAAGTGACTTTCAATCATCACGCCAAAAATATGCTCTGAGCCTGAAGCCAATTGCTGGGCAATGTCTTTGCACACCTGCAATTGAAGCATGTGTTGCTTATTGGCATTGGCGTGGCTACAGTCCACCATGAGCCTTGAAGGCAACTTGGCTTTGGAGAGCTCCGCACACGCCTCTTGAACACTGGCGCGGTCGTAATTGGGGTTTTTCCCCCCCCTCAAAATCACATGGCAATCCTTGTTGCCTTGGGTCTGAACGATGGCAACTTGACCGTTTTTATGAACCGACAAGAAGTGGTGTCCTCGGGCTGCGGCTTGGATGGCGTCGGTTGCGATTTTGATGTTGCCATCGGTGCCGTTTTTAAATCCTATGGGCGCAGAAATGCCCGAGGCCAACTCCCGGTGCACCTGACTCTCTGTGGTTCTCGCGCCAATCGCCCCCCAAGAAATCAAGTCCCCAATGTACTGAGGAGAAATGACATCGAGAAACTCACTTGCAGCAGGCAGCCCCAAGCGGTTGATCTCAATGAGGAGTTGTCTTGCGATGCGCAGACCTTCATCAATCTTGAAGCTTTCATCTAAATAAGGATCGTTGATCAGGCCCTTCCAGCCAACCGTGGTGCGGGGCTTTTCAAAATACACCCGCATCACGATTTCAAGTGTGTCTTTGAAATGATGGCGCTCTTTGACCAAGCGTTTGGCGTACTCAAGTGCCGCACTGGGGTCGTGGATAGAGCACGGCCCCAAGATCACCAAGAGCCGATCATCTTGGTTGTGAATGATGTCTTGAATGACACGACGCGTCTTGGAGATCAAGCCTTCGACGGGCGTGGACTGAATGGGAAAGAAACGTATCAAATGCTCAGGGGGCGGCAAGACCGTGATGTCTTTGATCCGCTGATCGTCGGTTTCACTGGTTCGGTCCATGCTTTGAATGCCTTGGTGCTCAATGTGTTGTTGCTTGCTCATCTTGTGCCTCTTGATCGCTTACTTAGCGTTTCGAATGTGCCCATGGAACGTAAAAAAACCGCCCATGAAGGCGGTTTGTTTGAAAGCTTCGAACGTTTGCAATACGCTTAAATCTCTCGACCGCCGGATGGGCATGAGAAGAAAAAGTATCCAAATCGAAAAAATGTACTGTTCATGGATTGAAATATATCACAAAAAATGAAAAGGAACGCTTCTTCCCCTCTCTTCAAAGCAACAATCGCATCTTTAACGGGCCATGCTTTTTTGGGCCGAGTGGCTTGAAATTGCATCTCAAGCCGTTCCCCCCACCGTCAAGCCCTCAATGCGCAGCGTGGGTTGTCCAACACCCACTGGTACACTTTGGCCTTCTTTGCCGCAGGTCCCAACTCCACTGTCAAGCGCCATATCTGAGCCAATCATGCTCACGCGTGTCAATGCATCCGGCCCATTGCCCACCAAGGTGGCGCCTTTGACGGGATAAAGCAGTTTACCGTTCTCCACCCACCATGCTTGGGATGTGGAGAACACAAATTTGCCAGAGGTGATGTCAACTTGACCACCCCCAAAGTTGCTGGCGTAAATGCCCTTTTTTAGGCTGGCAATGATCTCCCCAGGGTCTTTGTCACCCCCAAGCATGTAGGTGTTGGTCATTCTAGGCATCGGTAAATGCGCATAACTCTCGCGGCGTCCGTTGCCTGTAGGCTTCACACCCATCAGACGCGCATTCATGCTGTCTTGGATGTAGCCTTGCAAAATACCATCTTCAATCAACACATTTTTCTGGCTGACATGCCCCTCGTCATCGACATTGAGTGAGCCTCTGCGCTGGGACAAGGTGCCGTCGTCGAGCACCGTCACGCCTTTGGCGGCCACACGTTTACCAATTCGACCCGCAAACGCACTGGAGCCCTTTCGATTGAAATCGCCCTCTAGGCCATGGCCAATCGCTTCATGCAACAAAATACCTGGCCAACCTGGGCCCAAGACCACTGCCATTTCACCAGCAGGTGCTGGGCGCGCCTCCAAATTGATCAGCGCACCCTCAACCGCCTCTTTCGCATAGGCGGTCAAAAGCACATCGTCAAAATAAGCAAGCCCAAAGCGCCCACCGCCTCCACTTGAACCCGTCTCTCGTCTGCCCTTTTGCTCCACAATGACCGTCAAACTGAGCCTGACCAAAGGCCTGATGTCGGCAGCCAATGTGCCATTGGCTCTGGCCACCATCACCACATCGTGCTCCATGGACAAGGAGGCCATGACTTGCACGACTCGGGGGTCTTGCGCGCGGGCCTTGCCCTCCAGCCGCTCTAGCAGTTTGACTTTGGCCGTGCTGTCCATGCTGGCAATGGGGTCAGATACGCCATAAAGCCCCCTCGTATGAGGCACACGTCGCTTGGGAACTTTTTGTCTACCCGCGCTCCTCGCACTTGTAATGGATCGAACGGTCTTGGCCGCATCCAGCAATGAGCCCCAAGAAATGTCATCGGAGTAGGCAAATGCGGTTTTTTCTCCACTCACAGCCCTCACCCCAACACCTTGGTCGATGCTGAAAGAGCCCGTCTTGACAATGCCCTCCTCCAAACTCCAGCCTTCTGAGCGGGTGGTCTGAAAATAAAGGTCTGCATCATCGACTTGGTGCTGCGAGATGTAGGCCAGGGCTCGGTTCAGATGCTGCTCGGTCAACCCGAAAGGGGCAAGAAGGAGACTTTGAGCCTCTTTAAGCCGAGAGTTTGCATCCAAGGCGTTGGCTTTGCTGCTCAATGACTTGGGGACTTGGCCTTGACTGGGTAAAGCAATCAAAGAGGGCGTATGAAAGTTAAATGCGTCTTGGTTCATCGGTGCATTGTAGATCTTCTCGTTGGAGCATGTGTCGAGCCTTTTTTTGACCCCATGGGGGCAGACAAACAGGGGCAAAAGCTCAAAAAGTTCAATGAAAAGAGCCAGTCAGCATCAAAGCATTTTTAATGCAAAAAGGCCACCTCAAGACTGCACCAACTGCTTGGCCTTTGAGATGGACATCAGTATCCCTAAGCCAAACCCGAGGGTGACCATGGCGGTTCCTCCGTAACTGATGAAGGGCAGGGGCACGCCAACCACCGGCAAAATGCCACTGACCATGGCCATATTGACAAATGCGTAGGTGAAAAAAATCAAGGTCACACTGCCCGCCAGCAAGCGAGAGAACAAAGTGGGTCCGTCCAAGGCGATGTTCAAGCCGCGAATAATCAAGAAGATAAACGCCGCGATCAAAAAGATTTCACCCAGCAGTCCAAACTCTTCGGCATAGGCCGCAAATATAAAATCCGTGCTGTGCTCAGGGATGAAGTCCAAATGAGTTTGGGTGCCTTGCAAGAAGCCTTTGCCAAAAATACCGCCAGAACCAATGGCAATCATGCCTTGAAGAATGTGAAAGCCTTTGCCCAAAGGGTCTCGGCCTGGATCCAAGAGGGTACAAATGCGCTGCTGCTGATAGTCGCGAAGCATAGGCCAATGAAAGTCCGAATCACACAACGTCGGCTCTAATACAACCACAGCAATCATTGCTGCAACAAACAAGATCACCGGGGGGATGATCCATCGCCATCTGAGGCCCGCAAAGAAAATGACATAAAGCCCAGCCGACAAAACCAAGATGGCGGTGCCCAAATCGGGTTGTTTCACAATCAGACCCACTGGGATCAAGAGCAATATACTGGCCACCAAGAAATCAAGAGGTCTCAGTTGACCCTCCCTTTTTTGAAACCACCATGAAAGCATCATCGGCATGGCGATCTTCAAAATTTCACTGGGTTGAATCACAATGCCAACATACAACCATCTTTTGGCCCCTTTTTTCGTCATCCCAAACACAGCCACCGCAATCAACAAGGCCACGCCAATGGTGTACAGGGGAAGTGCAAAGCTCATCAACCGGTGCGGTGGAATTTGAGCGACCACAAACATGATGAATCCAGCCAACAACATGTTTCTCCCATGATCGATAAAGCGCGCATCTCCGCCACCAGAGGAGTACATGGTCAACATGCCCGCACATGCGAGCAAAAAAACCGCAAAGGCCAACGGACCATCCAAGCCCCTTAGCAAGTGGCCGAAGGTTCTTAAATAATTGGGCTTTTGAAAGACAATGTACATTTCAATATTATCGGTTGAGAAAAAGCTGAAAAAACACTTTTTTTAAGATTCTTTTATTCGCACACAAAAGTCCATGGGACAATGCACGCATGCATGCAATTTTTGAAGATGCTGGCAAATTCAATGCTGGCAAAATTTTATCTGAGACCGACTCCAACGCTCAAATTGAATTGGACTCAGGCAAACGGGTCAAAGTCAAATTGGCGCAAGTGCTTTTGCGCTTTGATAAACCCGCCCCGTCAGAGCTCATGTCCTTGGGTAAAAAAACGGTCCTTGACATGGATTTGGAGATGGCCTATGAAATTGCATCAAGCGAGGAGTTTGGCTTTCAAGATTTGGCCAAAGAGTATTTTTCAAACCAAGCCGCCTTAGGCGAGCAACTGGCGTGCCTTCTCCTCTTATTTGAAAACCCCCACTATTTTCGCCGCTCTGGCAAAGGTCGCTTTAAAAAGGCCGCCGCCGAAGTGGTTCAATTGGCTTTGGCCGCCATTGAAAAGAAACAACGCCTTCAAGAGCAAACCGATGCCTGGAGTCAATCCTTGGTCCAAGGCCAGTGCCCGCCAGAGGTGAGGGACCAACTCTACAAAATCCTCTTCAAGCCCGACAAGAACGCGCCGGCCTACAAAGCCGTTGCTCAAGCCTCAAAGCTTGCACAAAAAGCACCTCTTCATTTGCTCCAAGACGCTGGCGCCATCACATCAGCCTATGAGTTTCACTGGCAACGCTTTGTCTTTGATCAGTTCCCAAAAGGGGTTCAGTTTCCTGCGGTGTCGCCTGTGGCCTTTGACAAACCCTTGCCCAAAGCAAGCGTCAAAGCGTTCTCCATCGACGACTCTCAGACGACAGAAATCGATGATGCGCTGTCCGTGAGTGGCCTTCAAAGTGGAGAAGTCACCTTAGGCATTCACATCGCTGCGCCTGCTTTGTGCTTTCAACCCAGTGAAGCGCTGGACAGCCTTGCAAGAGACAGGCTCTCTACCGTTTACATGCCTGGACATAAAATCACCATGTTGCCCAGTGAGGTGGTGGACGTATTCACTTTAAGCCAAGGCAAATACGCGCCTGCCCTGTCTTTGTACCTCACACTGAACGAAGACACCTTGGAGATCAAGGCGAGCAAAACCGTTGTCGAAGAGGTCTACATTCAGGCCAATTTACGCCATGATGTGCTTGAGCCATGGATCAACAACGCTTGGCTTGAAGCCCGTGATGGATCCAAGAGCTTGGCCTGTCCACCATCCGCTATGTTTGACATCAATGAAGGCCAAGAGCAACTCGCCTTTTTATTCAGATTGGCCAAGCATTTGAAGGCCCGGCGGGAAGTGGTCCGCGGAAAACCAGAAAACTTCAACCGTCCCGATTATCAGTTCAGGCTTGAGAGCAGCGAACTCGAGCCATCAGTGCAAACCACTCCAACGCCTGCCAAGACTCCCTATAGCGGGCCCCATGGCAACGAGCGGGTCATCATCACCGAGCGCCAAAGAGGCAGCGCCTTGGATTTGATCGTGGCCGAGGCCATGATTTTGGCCAACAGCACCTGGGGCCAATGGATGGCTGAGTTGAGCGTACCCGCCATCTACCGCTCCCAAGCCAGCATGCTGCCCGGCGTCAAGGTCAGGATGGGCACCAAGGCCTTGCCGCACGCGGGCATTGGTGTACCTTGCTATGCGTGGAGCACGTCTCCTCTTCGACGCTACACCGACTTGGTCAACCAGTGGCAGCTCATTGCCTGCGCCACGCACGGCAACACAGCCGCACTTGTGGCCCCCTTCAAACCCAAGGACGTGGAGTTGTTTGCGATCATTTCTTCTTTTGAAGCAACCTACAGTGCTTACAACGGTTACCAAGCCAGCATGGAGCGGTTTTGGACCTTGAAATACATCGAACAAGAAAACATTCAGGAGTTGAATGCCACGGTCATCAAAAATCTACCTGGACAACCCATCATGGTCCGGGCACTTGACTTGCCCATGGTGATGCCCGTTCTTGGCAACACCGCGCTTGTCAGAGGCGAAGTCGTTCGGGTCAGACTCCAAGGCATTGACCTCATCAGTTTGGATATCCAAGCCCAGTTCTTAGAAAGTCTTGAAAAACCCACGGCCCCGTCTGCCTCGCAGGGTGCCGCTTCACATGCAAGCCCACCAGGCTTGGATGCGCAAACGGCCCAGGAGGAGGACTCAGACGACTCTATGTCTGTTGGCCCTTTGCACATTGCAGTGGACATGGAGAACACTGAGGCGAGCGAAAAGGCAGTGGACACCGCGACGGACTAAAGCGAGCGCAGCGCCATGACTTACATATCCTTGGCCCCTTTTTAGATCAACTCTATTTGCACACTAGAAAATGAACGCCTCGAGCACACTGACCTTCAAGCTCAACTGGCCACACCAGTGGCCAGGCGCTTCGATCAAGCTCTCCAACGCCATGCTTTTGTCGATTGCGTTTCACATCACGGCTTTGACGTTGACGTTTTCTAGTTTGCCCCGTGTTCAGCGCGTCCTTAAAGACACCAACTTGCAAATTGTTTTGATCAACACCAAGACCAAGGAGGTGTCCAACGAGAAGCCTCAAGCCTTGGCGCAATCAAGCCTTCAAGGCGGTGGGGACTTGATCAATGGCTCGCTTGCCTCCTCGATTGTGATGAAATCTGATCGCCACCAAATGGGCTCTGATCACTGGGATTCCAGTGAGAGGCTTGAACAATTAAAGTCTGAACAAAGTCGCTTGCTCACCCAACTCAAAGAACAACTCTCGCAAACACCCAGCTTCAAAGAAATCCTCCAAGACCCCAAACAAGAGCTGCGCAGGCAAGCTTTGCTGAAATGGTTGGCGCAAATTGACAAACGAATTCAAGAACAAAATTCAAGGCCCAGGAAACGCTACCTCTCGCCTTCCACCAAGGAAGTGGTCTATGCCGAGTACTACCAAGAGGTCAAACAAAAGGTGGAGTCAACTGGCACACAATTTTTCCCAAGCGTGAACGGCAAGAAGCTTTACGGCACGCTCACCATGCTGATGACCATCAACGCCAAAGGCGAAGTCGTCCAAAGCGAAGTCCTCAAAAGCTCTGGCATGCCTGAGCTTGACAGACGAGCCCTCACCATCGTCCAAAAGTCACAACCCTTTGAAGTGTTCAACCCAGAGCTCAAAAAACAAGCTGACTTGCTTGGCGTCGTGTCTTTGTTTCAATTCACCAAAGACGGCTTAATGAGCCAAGCTGTCCTCGATGACCAAAGCACGCTAGAACCTTGAAGCTCTTGTCTATGTACAAATTTAAGAAAGCTTTGATGCGCGCTTTGCTGTGTTGTGTGGGTGCTTTTTTGCTCTTGCAACTTTATTTTTTCTCACAAGTTGTGCTCATGCGCTTTGTGGACCCGCAGTCTTCAAGCTTTCAGCGCTCCGAATTGCTTCGCTTGTCCTTGTCCCCCAAGCCCCTTCGTTGGTCGCAACACTGGGTGCCCTTAGAGAAGATTTCAAATCAATTGAAAAAAGCAGTCATCGTGTCTGAAGACGACCTCTTTGCAAGTCACGATGGGGTTCAATGGGGTGCAATCGAGCGCGCATGGAAAAAAAATCAATCCACCGGTGCTGGTAAAAATGTGTCCTTGGTAACCGTGCCCAACGCCACGAGCAGCGCAAAAATTGTGGGGGGCTCCACCATCACCCAACAATTGGCTAAAAATTTATTTCTCTCCAGTGAGCGGACCTTCGTTCGCAAAGCACAAGAGTTCATGATCACCGTGTACTTGGAGTTGCTTTTACCCAAGAAAAGAATTTTAGAAATTTACCTCAATAGCGTCGAATGGGGGGAGGGCGTCTTTGGTGCCGAGGCGGCTGCGAGACACTACTTCTCCACCTCCGCTCAGTCCTTGAGTAGCGCTCAAGCCGCAAGACTTGCCGTCATGCTCCCAAGACCCAAGTATTTTGAAAAGTTACCCGCCTCCCCCTACTTGGCCTCTCGCGCCGAGTTGATCGAACAACGCATGCAAGGAGCGGTCCTGCCATGAAAATATTGGGCATCGATCCTGGGCTTCAACACTGTGGTTTTGGCGTGATTGAGTCAATCGGTCAAGAGTTGCACTACATTGCCAGCGGCACCATCAAAACCACCCATTTGAACAAAGGCGACCTTCCCAAAAGGATACAAACTATTTTTGAAGGCGTCTGTGAGGTGAGCGACCGCTACCAACCCCATGAAAGCGCCATTGAGATTGTGTTTGTGAATTTAAATCCACAGTCCAGCCTTCTTTTGGGGCAGGCCCGAGGGGCCTGTCTGAGTGCCTTGGTCTCGCGCGCCTTGCCCGTTGCCGAATACACCGCGTTGCAAATGAAAAAGGCCGTTGCAGGTCACGGCCGAGCACAAAAAGCCCAGGTCCAAGAAATGGTCCAGCGACTCTTGCAACTCTCTAAGCCCGCTGGCTTTGATGCATCGGATGCGTTGGGCTTGGCCATTACGCATGCGCAAGTGGCTTGGGTTCAGAGCAAGCTGTCTGAGAGCACCGACTTGATCAAATCCAATACGGGGCGCATGAAAGATGGACGCTCGCGCTAATGGCGCAAAGGTGAAGTCCGTGCGTGCGCATGAACACCGAGTGTTTAAAGCGCATTCACCACGCAGGTGCCAACTCTCTGAGCCCCTTGGGCGCATCTTGCTCTCGATCAAAACTCACCGTCTCATAGGCGTCGGTGTTGGAGAGCAGCTCGCGAAGAAGGCGGTTGTTCATCGCGTGCCCCGATCTAAAAGCGCTGTAAGAGGCAATCAAAGGAAGGCCTAAAATATACAAGTCGCCCATGGCATCCAATATTTTGTGTTTGACAAACTCATCGTCATAGCGAAGGCCCTCGCTGTTCAAGACCCTGTAATCGTCCATCACGATGGCATTGTCTAAGCCACCACCCAAAGCCAAGCCATTGGCACGCATCATCTCAACATCTTTGGTGAAGCCAAAGGTTCTGGCTCTTGCAATGTCTTTGCTGTAGCGCCCAGAGGCCATGTCAAACTCCACCATTTGCCCTGTCGAGTCCACGGCCGGATGCCTAAAATCAATCTCAAAGCTCAACTTAAAACCCTCAAAGGGCGTCAATTTTGCCCACTTTTGGTTGTCCCCACTGCCCTCGCAGACAAAGACCTCCTTTAAAACACGCACCATTCTCTTGGGCGCATTTTGCAACTCAATGCCTGCACTTTGAATCAAAAACACAAAGGATGCGGCCGAGCCGTCCAAGATGGGAACCTCCTCGGCGTTGATGTCGATGTACAAATTGTCGATGCCCAAACCTGAACAAGCCGACATCAAGTGCTCAATGGTGTGCACTTTCGCGCCCCCATGGGAGACGGTTGAAGCCAGCCGTGTATCGCTCACCGCCACCGTATTGACCACAATGTCCACAGGCTGAGGCAAATCAACTCTTCTAAACACAATGCCCGTATTGGGCTGCGCTGGGCGCAACACCAACTCCACACGTTGGCCACTGTGCAGACCCACACCCACTGCACGGGTCATTGAGCGAAGGGTTCTTTGTTTAAGCATGCTTGTATTTTACATTGGCCCAACAACTTCACCACAACCCCAAAAACATTCCTGGTGCACCTGAGTATCTTCTTGTGCTTTGTAAAAAGAACAAAAAAGGCTGTCATCGCTTTTAAATAAAGCAAATGACAGCCTTGAACCTTGGCGTCTCAAAGGGGACTAATCTGCCTGTTTTCTTAAGAATGCAGGGATTTCATAATCGTCCATCCCACCCGAAGCCAGGGCATCCACCTTGGCCGCAGCTTGCACGCGATTGGTTCTCCAAACGCTTGGAACGGCCATGTCGGTGTAATTGGGCTGAACACGACTGGGAGCGGGATTGGCTTTGTGCTCAGGCGCCAAAGGGGTCGACAAAACCGAGGCCACACTCACCGGAGTCGCGTCCTCAATGAACGGGTTGACTGGCATGGATGGCAAGCCCTCACTGGGTGCACCAAAGCTAGCGGGCAATATCGCTGGCGGCTGGCTCGATACTGGGTTGTTGTACGTCGCGTTCACCTGAAGCGCCACGTTGTCCGTTCCGGTGCGAATGACTTGAAAGGGCTGCGCTTGACGTTTGCCAGGTGAGGACAAGCCCGTTGCAACCACCGTCACGCGGATCTCGTTGCCCAATTCTTCGTCATACGCTGTGCCGTAAATCACATGTGCATCATTGGATGCGAACTTGCAAATCGTGCTCATCGCCTCTCTGGATTCTGAGAGTTTGAGCCCACCTTTGGCGGCCGTGACCAAGACCAAAACGCCTTTGGCACCACTCATGTCAATGCCCTCTAGGAGTGGACAAGCAACGGCTTGCTCAGCCGCAATGCGCGCTCTGTCAGGGCCGCTCGCTTTGGCCGTGCCCATCATGGCTTTGCCTTGCTCACTCATGACGGTTCTCACGTCCTCAAAGTCCACATTCACCAACGCTTCCACATTGATGATCTCCGCTATGCCACCGACCGAGTTCCTGAGCACATCGTTGGCATAGGCAAACGCCTCGTCTTGGCTGATATCGTCTCCAAAGACTTGCAGTAATTTTTCATTGAGCACCACGATCAAGGAGTCGACATTTTCTTCAAGCTCGCTTAGACCCGACTCGGCATGCGTCATGCGTCGTCCACCCTCCCAGTCAAACGGCTTGGTGACCACACCCACCGTTAAAATGCCCATCTCTCTCGCGACTCTTGCCACCACCGGAGCAGCACCTGTGCCTGTGCCGCCTCCCATGCCCGCGGTGATGAAGAGCATGTTGCACCCCTCCAAGACCTCACGGATTTCTTCAATCGCCATCTCCGCCGCTTCGCGACCGCGCTCAGGCTTGCTACCCGCGCCAAGTCCTGACTGACCGAGTTGAATGACACGGTGCGCAGAGCTGGTTCTAAGGGCTTGCGCGTCGGTGTTGGCACACACAAACTCAACGCCCTTGACGCCACTTTTGATCATGTGCTCCACAGCGTTACCGCCGCCACCTCCCACACCAATCACTTTGATTTGTGTGCCCGCATTGAAGCCTTCAACTTCCATCATTTCTATCGTCATAACTCTCTCCCGTTTTTTTTAATCTAAATCTGCAGTTGCTTTGAATTGGTTTTAAATTTCTTATTGTTAAATATCTTCACGTTTTTTTGATTCTTCTACCCGCTCCCACTTTCAAATTCTTTTCTCACCCATGTTTGCTTGGCTGCCTTGCGCCAAGGCGCATCGAATCGTGGCACACCAGGCCCACGCCAGCGCCAGCGCTGCCTTTGCATCTCATCGCATTGAACTGCTTTTGATTTGATTTGCATCTTGTTCATCAAAAATTCCCTACAAACCAATCTTTGACATAGCTGAAAGCGGTTTTAACAGAACCACTTTTTTGAGCCACCTTGAACCCCCTTAAACGGCCCATGCGCGCCTCCTCCAACAAGCCCATGACGGTCGCGGCTCTGGGTTGTGAGACCATATCGGCCAAGGCCCCAGAATAATTGGGTACCCCTCGGCGAACGGGCTTTAAGAAAATATCCTCTCCCAACTCCACCATGCCAGGCATCAAAGCGCTGCCGCCTGTGATCACAATGCCTGAGGAGAGCACCTCTTCAAATCCCGAATCCCGAATGACTTGCTGCACCAAGGCAAAGATCTCTTCTACACGCGGCTCGATGACTCCGGCCAGCGCTTGCCTTGAGAGCATGCGCGGCCCCCTGTCTCCCAGACCAGGCACCTCCACTTGCACCTCGGGGTCAGCCAACAGTTGCTTGGCATAGCCCGACTCAACCTTGATCTCTTCTGCATCCTTGGTGGGTGTTCGAAGCGCCATGGCGATGTCGCTGGTGATCAAGTCCCCAGCAATGGGAATCACCGCCGTGTGCCGAATGGCGCCACCTGTAAAAATCGCCACATCGGTGGTGCCCGCGCCAATGTCCACCAAAGCCACACCCAGTTCTTTTTCATCGGGGGTCAGCACCGAACGGCTCGAGGCCAATGGGTTGAGCATCAACATGTCCACATCCAGACCACATCGGCGTACACACTTCATGATGTTTTCAGCCGCACTTTGCGCGCCCGTCACAATGTGCACCTTTGCCTCCAAACGAATGCCGCTCATACCAATGGGCTCTTTGACATCTTGTCCATCGATCACAAACTCTTGGGGTTCAACGAGGAGCAAACGCTGATCGGTCGAGATGTTGATGGCTTTGGCCGTCTCCACCACCCGCGCTACATCAGGCGCTGTGACCTCTCGGTCCTTGACGGCCACCATCCCGCTGGAGTTGATGCCTCGAATGTGACTGCCCGTGATGCCGGTGTACACCCGGGTGATTTTGCAATCGGCCATCAACTCAGCCTCTCTCAACGCTTGCTGAATGCTTTGCACGGTGGCGTCGATGTTGACCACCACGCCACGCTTGAGTCCACTGCTGTGGGAGACGCCAAGACCCGCAATTTTGAGCTCTCCATCGCCCAAAACCTCAGCAACGACCACCATCACTTTGCTCGTGCCGATGTCCAGTCCAATTACCAAATCTTTGTATTCTTTTGCCATAAAGACCTCGGTCTTACCTCTTGATCGTTTGTAAATCCACGGTGCTCAAGCCCCTCATTCTGAGGGCGTAGCCATGATCGTGGCGTAAATCTGCGGACTCCAATGCCGTGACTTTCTTTTCATAACGCGCGCTCACTTGCGCAATCGTTAGGGTGAACATCTTCACACGGTTTAAAATCTCCTGGCTTGTGCCTCTTCCCATCTCAACCACGCTTGCATTGGCAAGCTTTGCTCTCCAACTGCCTCTTGCAGTCAACTCCAAAGCTTGAATCGATAGGCCCATGCGCTTGAACTCAGGTTCAATCAACTGATACACATCCAGCACCTGTGCGGACTGATTGTCTGGGCCACTTAATTGGGGCAAGTTTTCTTCATCAATCTCGCCCCAATTGGCATCAAACACCTCGCCTTGTTTGTTCAAGAGGCGGCCCTGCGACTCCTTGGCCCAATAGGCCACCGGTTGATGCTCCTCGAGCTTGACTCTAAGGCGATTGGGAAACTCTCGCTCGACCACTGCGCGCCTGACCCAGGGCACGGTTTCAAATATTTTTTGAGTTCTTTGCAAATCAAACGTAAAGAAGTCTCCCTTTAATTGAGGCGTGACATTGGCACGAATTGTCACTTCATTGTTGTGCTCGACTTGTCCCACCATCGTGATCCCCGCAATCGAGAAGACCGGCAAGCGAATCAAGCACCAAACCATGCCGGCCAAGACAATGAGCGTCAAAGCTAGCATGAGCATGCGATTGAATTGCTGCATCATTCGAATATCAAGTGGCAAAGGCTGCGGCTTGACTTCGCGGCGAGGTCTGACATGTCTGGTCATGCATGCTCCTTTTGCGTTGAATCGGTGGGTCTGTTTTTTTCGCCATAGGGCTTGGTCAGTGTCGCCGCCATTAAGATTTCAAGACACAAGTCTTCGTAGGACATGCCACTGGCTTTGGCCGACATGGGCACCAAGGAGTGAGATGTCATCCCGGGAGAGGTGTTCATCTCTAAGAGATAGGGCTCTAGCGTTTGTTCATCCAAGATCAAATCCAAGCGACCCCAACCCCTACAGCCCAAGGCTCGGTAGGCTTTCAAAGACAGCTCTTGCACATGCTCATCGAGTTGCCCATGCAAGCCACTTGGACACTGGTATTGCACAAGATCTGTGAAGTATTTATTCTGATAATCATAAGCCCCCTCAGGTGCTTGAATTCGCACCACAGGCAATGCTTTGGCACCGGCACCCTCACCCAAAATGGGGCAAGTCAGCTCTTTGCCTGAAATGAAGCGCTCACACAAAATATCACGATCGTACTGTTTGGCCAGATTGACCGCCTCTTCAAAGGAGGCCAAGTCATGGGCCTTACTGATGCCAATGGAGGACCCTTCATGGGGTGGTTTGACCATCAATGGGTATCCCACTCGTTTGGCCACACCCTTTAATACATCCAAACTCAAGTCCTCTGCGCTCAAGACCTCAAACTCTGCCGTACGCAATTGATGACTCAACCAAATGCGTTTCGTGGCCACTTTGTCCATGGACAAGGCTGAGGACATGACCCCCGAGCCCGTGTATGGAATGCCCAACAACTCAAGCGCACCTTGAACCGTGCCGTCTTCGCCATAGCGTCCATGCAAGGAAATAAACGCATGCGTAAAGTGCTCATCCACCAAAGCCTGCAAAGGCCGCTTGGCTGGATCGAATTCGTGAGCATTGACACCCTTTTGTTTCAAGGCATTCAACACGCCTGTGCCCGACAACATCGAAATGTCTCTCTCCATGGATCTTCCACCCATCAGCACCGCGACTTTGGCGCTGTGCTGATTAAACGCTGGCGTCACAGTGCTCATGCCACAACCTCCTGCATGCGTTCAATCACTCTTGAGGGCACTTGCCCGATCGATCCCGCTCCCATGCACATCACCACATCGCCTGCTTGAGCATCGCTTGCAATTTGTTGGACGAGCTCATCCAAAGTTTCAACAAAGACCACATTCTCAAACCCTGCAACTCTCAAAGCCCGAGCCAAAGCTTTTGAATCGGCCGCAACGATTGGTTTTTCACCCGCCGCGTAGACTTGCGTCAAGATGACCCTATCGGCCAACTTCAAAACGCGAACAAAGTCTTCAAAACAATCCCGCGTTCTTGTATAACGATGCGGCTGAAAGGCCAAGACCAGTCTTTGACCAGGATAGGCACCTCTCGCAGCAGCAAGGGTCACCATCAGCTCGGCTGGATGGTGACCATAATCCTCAATCAAAGTGAAGTGACCCCCCTCTTTGACGATGATTTGACCGTGCTGTTGAAAGCGTCTGCCCACACCTTTGAATTGTTCAAGTGCATCCAAAACCGCCTGATCAGGCACACCCAACTCAACGGCAACAGCAATAGCTGCCAACGCATTTCTGACATTGTGCAGACCTGGCAAATTAAGCACCACCTCCATCTCTGGCAAAGTGACGCCGTTGCTTCTAGAGACTTTAAAGTGCATTTTTGCACCATGGGCCTCTATATCAAATGCCCTGACTTGTGCATCCTCGGACAGGCCAAAACTTGTGATCGGACGGTTGACCTCTGACAAGATCGATTTGATCGCATCGTCATCGATGCACAAAATGGCGGCTCCGTAAAAAGGCATGCGATGCAAGAACTCTACAAACGCAGACTTCAGGCGTTCAAAGTCATGCCCATAAGTCTCCATGTGATCTTCATCGATGTTGGTGACCACCGACATGGTGGGCAACAAATTTAAAAAAGAAGCATCCGACTCATCGGCCTCCACCACAATGAAGTCGCCAGCGCCCAGTTTGGCATTGGTCCCTGCGCTGTTTAACTTTCCACCAATCACAAAGGTCGGGTCCATTCCTGCTTGCGCCAAGACACTGGCGACCAAACTGGTGGTCGTGGTTTTGCCGTGCGTGCCGGCAATTGCAATGCCTTGCTTAAAACGCATGAGCTCAGCCAACATCACCGCTCTTGGCACCACTGGGATCAAGCGGCGATGCGCCTCCACCACCTCTGGATTGTCGGCCTTCACGGCCGTAGATGTAACCACCGCATCTGCGCCCAAGATATGCTTTGCATCGTGACCGACTTGGGTTGGAATCCCCAAGCCCTTTAAGCGTTGCAAAACCGCAGAATCGGTCAAGTCCGAACCAGACACTCGGTAGCCCAAATTCAAGAAAACTTCAGCAATGCCACTCATCCCAGCGCCACCTATGCCGACAAAGTGAATATGTTGTATGGCGTGCTTCATGTACTTTGCTCCATGTGGGTCGACCCATCAGGACTTGCAGTCCCCAATTGTGCTTGGCATACACCACACAAAACTTCAACCGCCTCCAAGTTCTTGAGTGCATAAGCCTTTTGCGCCATCTCGCTCAATTGCGCCCGATCCAAACCACTTAACCACTGCACCAACCACTCTGCACTCAATGCACTTTGTTGACAAATCCAGGCCGCTTCGTGTGACGCCAAAAATTCTGCATTGGCGCTTTGATGATCATCCACAGCAAAGGGAAAAGGCACCAACAAACTGGCCACTCCGATGGCTGCAATCTCTGTCACCGTGCTTGCACCCGCTCTAGAGATCACCACATCCACGCTGGACAATGCACTTGCCATGTCTTCTATGAATGGCAACAACTGCGCTTGAACGCCCGCATTGGTGTAGGCCTCTCTTAGAGCTTGAATTTGTTTGGCGCCACTTTGATGGGTCACCAAGGGGCGCAGTGACTCAGGCATCATGGCCAGCGCTTTGGGCACAACTTCATTCAAGGCTTTAGCCCCTAAACTGCCACCCACCACCAACAGCTTGAGTGGCCCGCTCTTGGTGGCATAGCGAATAGCGGGCGCGCGAACTTGGAGAAAGTCAGCTCTTAAAGGGTTGCCAATCCATTGCCCACCTTTCAAGGCGCTGGGAAAAGCCGTGAAACACAAACTTGTCAGTTTGGATAAAAAGACGTTGGCCATGCCAGGCTTGGCATTTTGCTCATGCAACACCAGGGGCACACGACATAAAAAACTGGCCAATCCACCAGGCAAACTCATGTAACCACCAAAACCCAACACCACCTTGGGTCTGATGGATCGAATGAGTTGAATGCTGTGCACCAAAGCTTTTAAGACCGCAAACGGTGCTGTGAGCATTCGCACCAAACCCTTGCCCCTGACTCCTTTGAAATTCAATGGGTGGTATTCAAAGCCCGCCTTGGGCACCAAGTCACTCTCCATGCTTGGTGGCTCACCACCAAGCCAATGCACCTGCCAGCCTCTTTGACTCAAACCCTGTGCCACAGCCAAGCCCGGGAAGATATGTCCCCCAGTCCCACCAGCCATGATCAGCGCTTGTGCAGGTAGGCTCATGTGCGCCCTCCGTGCATCATGAGGCGATTTTCATAATCCACCCTCAGCACCACTGCAATGGCAACGATGTTCACCAAAATGGCAGACCCGCCAAAACTCATGAGCGGCAAGGTCAAGCCCTTGGTGGGCAATGCGCCCAAGTTCACGCCCATGTTGATAAAGGATTGAAACCCCACCCAGACTCCCACGCCTTGCGCAAAGAGACCGGCAAAAATTTGATCCATGGCGATCGCTTGGCGGCCAATGTACATGATGCGTCGCGTCAACCACATGAACAGACCAATCACACACATCACCCCAATAAAACCAAACTCTTCACCAATGACCGCTAGCAAAAAGTCCGTGTGCGCCTCTGGCAACCAATGCAACTTCTCCACACTCCCGCCCAGTCCCACACCAAAGATCTCGCCCCGTCCAATGGCAATCAAGGAGTGCGAGAGTTGGTATCCTTTGCCCATCGAGTACTTGTCACTCCAAGGGTCAAGGTAGGCAAAAATTCGCTCTCGCCGCCAATCTGAAAAGAAAATAATCAAAGCAAATGCAAACACCAGTATCAACGCGATCAAGAAAAACATTCTTGCATTGACGCCTCCTAAAAACAAAATGCCCATGGCAATGACAGCAATCACCATGAACGCGCCCATGTCAGGCTCAGCCAACAGCAGTGAGCCCACCAAACCCACCGCAATGGCCATGGGGGCGACAGAAGTGAAGAACTTCTCTTTCACCTCCATTTTTCTAACCATGTAATTGGCTGCATAAAGCAAAACACCAAATTTGGCCAATTCGGAGGGCTGAAAGTTCATCCCCCCAAAAGAGATCCAACGCCTCGCTCCATTGACCCCTTTGCCAATAAAAGGAAACAACACCGCAATCAAGAGCACCAAGGACACCACAAAGACCCAAGGCGCCACACGCTCCCATGTCTCCAAGGGCACTTGAAAAGCCATCATGGCCACCACCAGCCCCACTGCCAAAGAGATGACGTGCCTGACCAAAAAATGGGTTTGAGAATAATGGATAAACTTGGGGTTGTCGGGCATGGCAATCGATGCCGAGTACACCATGACCAAACCCCAAAGCATGAGCGCCAAGGTGACAAACACCAAGGGTTGATCAAACGCACTGAAGCGAACAGGTACAGAGGAGGTGGCCGTGAATTGCGTACCGTGTACGCGAACAGGCAAAATGTCTCCCCGACCCCAATCGTGTTTGCCAGCTCCTTGCCCTTTGGAGGAAAACAATTTTTGCCCAATGCCAGAGAAAATGGAAGTGGCACTCAAGTTCGCACCCCCGTCAAAGTGCCCGCTTGAACCAATTCAAGGGCGCCCATTTCTGACAATGCTTGAACCGCCTCTATAAAAACTTCCCCCCGGTGGGCATAGTTTTTAAACATATCCAAACTTGAACAAGCGGGCGACAAAAGCACGGCGTCCGAACTTTTCGCATGCAAGCTGGCTTTTTGAACTGCCTCATGCATCGTCTGCACTCGAACGAACGCGATATTGACCAAGGCCAAGGATTTTTCTATCAAGTCTGCATCTCGTCCAAGCAAGATCACCGCTCGCGCAAAACGATTAATCGGCTGAATCAATGGTGTGAAGTCTTGCGATTTCGCATCCCCACCCAAGATCAACACCAGCTTTCGCTCGTGACCCAGACCCTCAAGTGCAGCCACAGTGGCGCCCACATTCGTGCCCTTGCTGTCATCAAAGTACTCCACCCCCTCGATGATTTGGACCGATTGAATGCGATGGGGCTCGCCTGTGTACTCTCTCAAGCCATACAACATCGGCGCCAGTTTGGCTTGTGTGGTGCTTGCAAGGGCCAAAGCCGCAAGTGCATTGCTTGCATTGTGTCGTCCAAGTATGCGCAAGGCATCCACAGGGATCAAGCGTTGAATCTCCAACTCCTCAAGCGTTTGATTTTTCTTGACCTTGAGGCCCGAGTCGGCAAGCGCTCGCACCAACCAAGACATGCCATTGACATGTTCAACACCAAAGTCACCTGCACGCATGGGCATACCAAACCCAAACTCAATGAACAATGGCAGTGCAGGCGTTTTACTTTTGGCTTTGGACACCAGAGATGAGGGCTTTAATTTCTCTTTTGCTTGAGGCACAAAAGACATGACCTGAGGGTCATCTCGGTTCAAAACGCGTTGCGTCCTTGCACCAAAAATAGCCGCTTTGGATTGCACGTAATCTTCCATGTCCGCATGCCAATCCAAATGGTCTTGGCTGATATTTAATACACTGGCAGCCGTGGGCTCAAATTCTGTCACCCCCTTGAGCTGAAAACTTGACAACTCCAAGACCCAGGCTTGTGGCAAATCAGCGACCCAAGGAAAAAGGGCGAGAAGCCGTTGCGTTTTGAGTTGTTCGCTAGAGATGATCGGTGCAATCATCTCTGGCCCTGGCCCTGGCTCTGTCTCCATTTCTTTCGAAGTTGCATCGATTTCTGCAAGGAACTCAACCTCTTCAATTGAGCTCAAGTGCTCGGGGTTGGGCTCTTGCAAAGCGGTCTCTTGGTCTTGAACAAAACCTTGATCGCGTACGTTTACAGCCTCTTCTTGCTTGTGCCCTAAAGAAGGAGCGCATTCTTTGGCAATCTCTGCCTCTAGGCTTTGAAGATCAAAGTCTCGCAAGCTCTCAATGAATATGGGCTTTAAGTAACTTTGCAAGGTATCCAAGAGTGCAGGTCCAATATTGCCGGCGACGGCCACCTTCATTTGGGCACGCCGCAAAAGCGCTGCCGTCAAAGAGGTGACCGTGGTCTTGCCATTGGTGCCCGTCACCGCCAGAACATGGGGTGCGTATAAACATTTTTGCTTGAGCTCATTCATCGCCATGGCATAGAGGGTGAGCTCCGTACCCGTTGACAAGCCCTGCGACTGGGCGTGTTGCCACAAATCTTGGATCACTGCGGGAGAAAGCCCTGGGCTTTTAAAGACCGCCTTCACAGGCACCGCATTCAAAACGCCCGCTTGGAAATTTGCCCCAATGAATTGCACCTGCGGCATTTCTTCTTTAAGCGTTTTCAAGTGCGGTGGATCTTGCCGGTCATCGACCACCCACACATTCGCCCCACACAGCACGCACCAACGGACCATGGACAGGCCGGACTCGCCCAGCCCCAGGATCATGATGTTTTGATCTTTTAAGTTCAACATGCCCTTAACGCAGCTTCAAGGTTGATAAACCCACCAAACACAAAAGCATGGTGACGATCCAAAAGCGAACCACCACTTGCGTTTCGTGCCATCCGCTTTTCTCAAAGTGATGATGCAAAGGCGCCATCTTGAAAATTCGACGACCCTGTCCAAATTTTCGTTTTGAGTATTTAAAGTACGTGACCTGCAGCATCACCGAAAGCGCCTCAACCACAAATATCCCACCCATGATCGCCAGCACAATTTCTTGACGCACAATGACCGCTATGGTGCCCAAAGCAGCGCCCAAGGCCAAGGCCCCAACGTCGCCCATGAAGACCTGTGCAGGGTGCGTGTTGAACCACAAAAAGGACAGGCCCGCACCCGCCATGGCCGCACAAAAAATCAACAATTCGCCCGATCCAGGGATGTAGGGAAATATCAAATATTTTGAATACACCGAGCTTCCCGTGACGTATGCAAAGACACCAAGGGCCGAGCCAACCATCACCACAGGCATGATGGCCAACCCATCCAAGCCATCGGTCAAATTCACCGCATTGCTTGAGCCCACAATGACCAAATAAGTGAGCACCACAAACCCCAATATCCCTAAGGGGTAGCTCACCTCTTTCATGAAGGGCACCATCAATCCCGCTTTCGGCGGCAAACTCAAATCAAACCCTGATCCAATCCAACTCCAAAAGAGCTGAATGACTTTTAGATTATTGCTTTCTGAAATGCTGAACACCAAATACAGCGCAGCCATCAAGCCTATGATCGACTGCCACATGTATTTTTCTCTAGCAGGCATGCCCTCAGGATCTTTTCTAACCACTTTTCGCCAATCATCGGCCCAACCAATTGCACCAAATCCAAAGGTCACCAACATCACAATCCAAACAAAGCGGTTGGACCAATCAGACCACAAGACCGTTGAGACGGCTATCGAGATCAGGATCAACACACCGCCCATTGTGGGTGTGCCACTTTTACTCAAATGCGTTTGCATCGCGTAGTCTCGAATAGGCTGCCCAATCTTCAAAGCCACCAGTCTCCTGATCACCCAAGGACCTGCAACCAACCCAATGAGCAACGCCGTCATGGCGGCCATCACAGCCCTAAAAGTGATGTATTGAAACACCCGAAAGAAACCAAAATCCGGTGACAAGGTTTGTAACCATTGCGCCAAGCTCAAGAGCATGTGATGTCCTCTTTCGCCATGTTTTGTGACCACAGTGCTTGCACCACTCGCTCCATCTTCATGAATCTTGATCCTTTAACGAGCACACTTTGAAACTCAGGCAATCGACTCGATAACGCCTCAATCAATGGCTCTATATTTTCAAAATGCTCTGCCCTTTGATCCCTTGATTTGCTTTGATTGAATGCCACTGTAGCGTGCTGTGTCAAAGCACCCAAGCCCAACAACTGCTCAATGCCAACTTGGCTTGCATAGCGACCCACTTCTTCGTGGAACATCACAGCGTTTTCACCCACCTCACCCATGTCACCCAACACCAACACTCTGGGACCCTCTAGATGAGCGAGCAAATCGATGGCTGCAAGCACCGAGTCTGGGTTGGCGTTGTAAGAGTCGTCAACCAACGCAATGCTGTGCTCTAGCTCTTGACCCAACTGCGCATTGAAGGCTTTGATCTGTAGGGTTTTAAAATTGCTTCGGCCCTGAACGGCCTGAAAGCTCTCCAAACCCCGTTGAATCACTTCAATGGGGGCACCTAAGCTGTAGGCGCAGGCAATGCCAGCCAGTGCATTGTGCACATTGTGCTCACCGGGCATGCTCAATTTGAAGGTGGCGCTCTTTTTTGCCACGTTGACTTCAAGCGTCCACGTCCCTTTGGACCACTCACTCTTGAGAAGACGCACATCGGCGTTCTCTTTTTTACCAAAACAGCAGATCTTCAAGTCTCTTGCCATTTGCACCCAAAGATCGCTGTGTTCATCGTCCACGGGAAAGACAGCGACGCCACCCAGACTTAGGGCAGCAAACACTTGTGCATTCTCTATGGCCACCGCTTTGACGCTGCCCATGAATTCTTGATGCTCTCGCTGCGCGTTGTTGACCAATGCCACTTGGGGTTGAACCCATTGAGCGAGTTGAAGAATCTCGCCCGGATGGTTCATGCCCAACTCCAGCACTGCACAGCGATGCGACTTTCTCATTCTCAACAAAGTCAAGGGCACGCCCACCGCATTGTTGAAGTTGCCTTGAGTGGCCAAACTTTTCTCCCCTTGCCATGCCTTTAAAATGCTGGCCAACATCTGGGTCACGGTGGTTTTACCGTTGCTCCCCGTCACAGCAATCACCCCCACATCCAAGTCTCGCCTCCAACTCGCCCCAAGCGTACCCAACGCTTTGCCCGTGTCGCTCACTTCAATGCCCGTCCAACTCATGGCGTGCAAGCCTACCTCACATATTGCCGCCTTGGCACCCAATTCTTTGGCTTGTTTCAAAAATGAATTGGCATCAAATTTTTCACCCTTGAGTGCTACAAACAAATCCCCTTTTTGCAATGTTCTGGTGTCGGTGTGCACGCGATCAAAGACAAGGGTGTCGCTTACTTCGCCCACAAATCGCGCTTGAAGGTGAGCGTCGGCTTTAAGCCACTCCAGCGCTTTTTGCACACTCAAGTTCATGGGCTCAAGGGTAACGTGCAACCCATTTAACGGGCCTAGGCTCATAGGGGTCGCCTCATGATGCGTTGACATGCGCAACTCCTGCTGAGGGTCTTAAGGCACGCTGTCTAAGCGACTCGAGCGCGACTCGTGCATCCGAGAACTCGTGCTTGACACCCAAAATGTCTTGATAATTTTCATGCCCCTTGCCTGCAATCAAGATCACGTCTTTGCTTGAAGCTTCTTGGATGGCCCGCAAAATGGCTTGACGACGATCTATTTCTACAACGGCATTCAATGGATCCTTCAATCCTTGTTTGATTTGCGCAACGATGATCAAAGGATCTTCATGTCTGGGATTGTCTGAAGTGAGCACCACATGCTGCGCCAAAGACTGTGCCTTGGCCCCCATCAGTGCACGCTTGCTTTGATCTCTCTCGCCTCCACAGCCCATGACACACCACAATTGGCCTCCATGTTCAAGCGTCACGGCTTGGAGTGCCAACAACGCTTTTTCAATGGCATCTGGCGTATGCGCGTAATCAATCACCACAAGTGGAGAATCGTCAAGGCTTAACGTTTGCATGCGACCTGGTGCTGCACGCAACTGCGCACACCCGTTCAAGGCCTCATCGATGGCATAGCCCAAGGCCAACAAACTTCCCAACACGGCCAAAAGATTGCTCACATTGAATTCGCCCAACACGGCCAATTCAAAAGGATGGCTAATTCCTTGATACACCACATCAAAGTACAAGGCCGATGGCCCTCGAGCGAACGCGTGACTTGCAAGCGTTTGGCTAAGCACTCTCAGGTTTTTCGCACAAAGCTCAGCGTTTGGATGCGATGCCTGCTTTGTGGTGTAGCCCAAGACCGCATGGCCTTGCGCTTTTAATTTTTTGTACAACGACGCGCCCTTGTTGTCATCCAAGTTGATGACGCTTGCTTTGGGCAAGAGATGAAAGAACAGCTTTTCTTTTGCTGCCCAATACTCATCCATGGTATTGTGATAGTCCAGATGGTCTTGCGTAAAGTTGGTAAACACGCCCACCTCTATACAAGTGCCGTCCATGCGCGCCTCCTTCAGTCCAATGGAGGAGGCCTCCATGCACAAGTGTGTCACTCCCGCATTCACCCATTTTCGCATCCACGCTTGGAGCTCCACCGCTTCCATGGTCGTCAAGGTTGACGTGTGGGCGTCAAAACTTGCCGTGTGCTCATCGCCCAATTTGAATTGACCTTGTCCCAAGGTTCCCGCAATGGCACTTGTAGACCCCAATCGATTCAAAGCTTGGCTGAGCCACCATGCACAGGTGGTCTTTCCATTCGTGCCCGTGATGGCCGTCACCTTCAACTGGGAACTGGGTTGCTCATAGTAGGCACTGGCGATCGGTCCCCGCTCGGCCTTTAAATTTGGATACAAGGCCACTTTGGGATCCCTTAACCATGGCGCGTTCATCTCAGGGTTTGCCACTTGTGATGAAGGGTCCTCATGAACCAAACACCCTTGCGCGCCTTGTTTCAACACGCGCTCAATGTACTGCCTGGCATCGTGGTGTTGCCCTGGCCACGCCATGAACACATCGCCCTTTTTCACACATCTGCTGTCCGTTTGCAATGCACCAACCGTTGGCGCTTGTGAGCTCTCATTGGCAACAGTCACAGACTTCTCTCTTAACCATTGAGCGGCTTGCAAAGGGGTGTGCAGTCTAAGCATCAAAAGGACTCCACCTCTGCTTTGGCCACCACTTGCGGCTTGACAGACATGTCCGGTTGAATGCCCATCACCCTTAAGGTTTGTTGCACCGTTTGGCTAAACACGGGAGCTGCGACATCGCCCCCGAAATAACGCCCATTGGTTGGCTCATCTATCATGACGGCCACCACGATCCTGGGCTTTTCGATCGGTGCAATGCCTACAAAAAAGCCCCTGTATTTGTGCCCCGCGTACCCGGCACCTTCTACCTTGTGGGCCGTTCCGGTTTTACCCCCCACCGAATAACCCATGGTCTGCGCTTTGGGTGCCGTGCCTCCAGGGCCCGCCACCATGTGCAACATGCTGCGGATTTCATTGGAGTGCTTCGCACCAATGACTTTGACACCCGCCACACGCTCGACTTGTTTCTGCAATGACACTGGAATGAGTTCGCCGTCTCTGGCAAAGATGGTGTAGGCATGCGCCAACTGAAAAAGACTCACCGATAAGCCATAACCATACGACATGGTGGCTTGCTCGATGGGCCTCCAAGTTTTGTAGGCTCTGAGTTTTCCACTCACAGCGCCAGGAAAGGGTACTTGCGGCTTTTGACCAAAACCCACTTGTGTAAAGATTTCCCACAAGTCCTTGGGCTGCATTTGAAGGGAAATCTTCACAGTGCCTATGTTGCTTGATTTTTGTATCACCTCGTTGACACTCATTGCGCCGTGGGCTGAGGAGTCGCTGATGGTGTGGCCGAACAAGTTGTACTTGCCTGCACCCGTTTGGATGATGGTCTCTGGATGGACAAGCCCACGCTCCAAAGCCAAGCCCACGACGAAAGGCTTCATCGTGGAGCCAGGCTCAAAGGTATCTGTGAGCGCCCTGTTTCTCAGCTGCCCGCCATTCAAATTCACGCGATTATTAGGCACAAAACTGGGATAGTTGCCCAGTGCCAAGACCTCTCCGGTGTTCACGTCCAAGACCACGACACTGCCAGCGCTGGCTTTGTTGTCGATCACTGCTTCTTTTAATTTTTGATAGGCGAAGTATTGAATTTTGCTGTCGATGCTCAACTGCAGATCTTGGCCATCGATGGGCGCTCGGATCTCACCCATGTCCTCGACAGCTTGACCTAGACGGTTATTGATCACACGCCGAGATCCGTTTCGCCCGGTCAACTCTTTCTCAAAGGTGAGCTCCACGCCCTCTTGCCCCTCGTTTTCGATGTTGGTGAATCCCACAACGTGCGCAACCGCTTCGCCTTCTGGGTAGATGCGCTTGTACTCTTTGCGCACACCCACGCCTTTGATCTTTAAATCCCGCACGTGTTGCTCAACGGACTCGTCCACCATGCGCTTGAGCCACACAAAACCCTTTTCCTCATTTTTGATCTTCGTTTGCAACTCAGCCAAAGGCATGTCGATGGCTTTGGCCAGCGCTTTTAACTTGGACGGTTCGCGCTCAATTTCCTCTGGGCTTGCAAAAATGCTGGGCATGGAAACGCTTGACGCCAAAATCGCACCGTTGCGGTCCAATATTTTTCCTCTGTCTGCTGGAATATCTACTGAGCGCACGAAGCGAACAGTGCCTTGGCGTTTAAAGAAGGCGTTGTCGATGACTTGTACATAGGCCGCTCGAACCACCAAGCCCAAAAAACCCAAAGCGATTGCAGCCACGATGAATTGGCTGCGCCAAATCGGCGTCTTGCTTGCAAGCAAAGGACTTGAGGTGTATTGAACGCTTTTTCGGCTCATGGGGAGAGGACCCCTGCGTTGGCCAGCACGGGCGTTGAGAGTTGAGGCGTCACCTTGATTTGAATTTTCCCATTTGCATGCGCATTGACATCCAACTTGGCCTCTCGCACTTGGGCCTCTTGCAACTCAACGGGGTTCAAAACATATTGTGTAATCGCAGGCGTCACGCTCTTCATGTGCAACTGCTCTTTGGCCACTTTTTCCACGCGAAGTGAAGTGCCCTGGGAGCGTCTCTCCACTTCAAGACGTTCTTTTTCGAGTTCGATTTTTCTCCCCTCAGACCTGGCATGGTCAAACTCGGTATACAAACGCCTTGACTCATACTGCGTCCTTACCAAATAAAAGGCTGTGAACATGACCATTGCCAAAATCAGCACATTCAAACGTGTCATGCATGCACCTCACTCATTGAGCCTAATCGTTGCGCAACTCTCATGATTGCACTCCTGCTTCTAGGGTTTCTTTGCACTTCATCCATGGAGGGTTTGATTCGCTCCAGACGCTTAAAGGCCATTTCTTGAGGGCGAGCAAAGGGCGCACGTCGATCAAACTGCTCCTTAGAGTGCTTGGCAATGAATTGCTTCACGATCCTGTCCTCCAAAGAATGAAAACTAATGACCACTAAACGCCCTCCGGGCTGAAGAACTTCCAAACTTGCCTCTAGCGCTTGATGCAACTCTTCAAGCTCACGATTGATGAAAATCCGAAAAGCTTGAAATGTCCGCGTTGCAGGATCTTGGCCCGACTCGCGGGTTTTGACCGCACCAGCCACGAGCTGTGCCAACTCTGTGGTGGTTTGAGGAACACCACGCTCTTTTCGGCGAGTAACAATCGCCTTTGCAATCGATGCAGCAAACCGCTCTTCTCCATACTCTTTAATGACCTCTTTGATTTCTAATTCATCCGCCCTGTGCAGCCAGTCTTTCACCGATTCCCCTTGGCTTGGGTCCATGCGCATGTCCAAGGGGCCGCTAGATCGAAATGAAAATCCACGCACTGGGTTGTCGATTTGAGGCGAGCTGATGCCCAAATCCATGAGTACGCCAACCACACTTTGCCTGGGCAAGTCGCTGATGTGCGCAAATCCTTGGTGACGGATGCTGAAACGCGGGTCCTTGATGGCCTGCGCCACCCGAACAGCCTCCGGGTCTTTGTCGAATGCAATCAATTGCCCTTTGGCGTGCAGATGACTCAAGATCAAATTTGAATGACCCCCACGACCGAAAGTCGCGTCCACATAGCAACCTGGTTCGCTTTGAAGCAGTGCCGTGACGGCCTCTTGCAATAAAACCGTGGTGTGCGTCCATTCTGAGTCTGTCATTTGCTTTAAAAGGAAAATGCCTTGAACACATCAGGCATCTCTTTTTGCATCTCCAAGGCCTCTTGCGTCTCGTAAGCTGCTTTGTCCCAAATTTCAAAATGGTTGCCCATTCCAAGCAGCATGATGTCCTTTTGCAAATTGGCTGCCGCGCGCAACTCAGGGGACAATAAAATTCTGGCCGTGCCGTCCATCTCTACATCCATGGCGTTGCCCAGCAAAATTCTCTTCCACCACTGCGCACTCATGGGCAACTGCGCAATGCGTTGGCGAAACAATTCCCACTCAGGACGCTCAAACATCATCAAACAACCATGCGGGTGGCGTGTGATGGTCAATTGACCCAACGCATTGGCAAGCAAAACGTCACGGTGCCTTGTCGGTATGGACAAACGACCTTTACCGTCTAGCGTTAATGAAGAGGCACCTTGAAACACAAAAAACATCCTTGATGACGAGCAAGCTTTGGCATGCAAAAAACAGTGGAGAAAAGATCACACTTTTTCCCACTATTTTGCACTTTATTGCACTGTATCAGGATTTTGCCTTTGCGCAACCTCTTTATTTGAGTTTATTCAATGAAATCAAAGACTTAGGAGGTGTTTGAAGATTATTTTGAAGGTAATTATTGCAAAAAAATCATAGACTTAGAGAAATAACTGAATGTGAAGCGTTAACTTAACTTTTTTTTAAGCTTTTTGAGATCCATTTGGTATTTGGAAAAATAATGGTCTCGTCAGTGCGCTTTTAAAAAGAAAGCCTTTTGAGACAACATTCGGTATTTTGACCCTTTTTCGGCGTCTTTGAGCGTGTTCGGGCCCGCCTTTTTGAGCCTCCTTTGGCTTTAAAGCACAGCCCTTGGTGCGTATGAAAAAGGCAACAAAAAAGCCTTGCTGCAAAGCGTCGCAAGGCTTTTCATGTCCAAGGGCTTCAAAGGCAAAAGCACCCCCTCTTGCCAGCGAGCTCAGTCGCCAAACATCTTTTGTTTGAGCTCGCGTCTTTGTTGAGCCTCAAGGGAGAGCGTGGCCGTAGGTCGTGCCAACAAGCGTCCCACGCCAATGGCTTCCCCCGTTTCATCGCAGTAGCCGTAGTCGCCCCCATCAATGCGATGAATCGATTGCTCAATCTTTTTCAGCAACTTTCTCTCCCGGTCTCGCGTTCTCAATTCAAGCGCATGCTCTTCTTCGATGGTGGCGCGATCGGCTGGGTCGGGCACCACAACGGTCTCTTCGCGCAAATTTTCAGTCGTTTGACCCGCATTGGCCAAAATATCCCCCTTCAATACGACCAATTTGAGCCTGAAAAACGCCATCTGCGTGTCGTTCATGTACTCGGTGTCTGGCATCGACAAAATCTCCGCGTCGCTTAGTTCGCCGACCGGCTTTTTTTTCCAATTGTTGGCCAATTTACTGTCTTTTTTAGGGGTCACGGGTATCACCGAAGGTAAGGAGGGGGTGGTTGAGGGTCCGTAGCTGGATTTTGCAGCATTGCTAGACACAACCGCCACCGGTGGAGGAGGAACCATGGAGGCGGCTTTGGCGCCTCTGGAGGATTTTTTAGATTGCGGCTGGGCAATGGACTGACCAGCCACGACGGGGAGATGGTTCTCGTGCGATTTTTGCAAGACGGGTTTAGGTGTCGGAGTCACCTGAGCCTTGTGCGCCGTGGGCGCATTTGCGGGGGCCTTGATAGGGGCAAGGGATGGGGCCTTTACAGACGCAGCGACAGGGGCTTTGATAGGTGTTTTTATAGGCGCTTTGACAGGGGTCGTCTTGACAACAGGTTTAGCAACAGGCTTGACCGCCGCTTTGCCCCGCACCTTGGGTGGGAGTTTCACCGGCGTTTTGAGCGCCTTCTTGGCGGGTGCTTTTGCAAGGGGTTTGGCCTGTGCTTTTTTAACTGCAGGATTGGCTTTGACTAAGGACTGGGCGGGCTTTTTCAAGGCGACTTTCGCAACAGTTTTCACCGCTGCTTTAGGGGCCAATTTAACTGCTTTTTTAGGGGCCACTTTGACTGCTTTTTTAGCGGCCGCTTTGACGGGCTTTGCCACTTTTTTAGCAACTGCAGCCTTCACAGGCGATGGACGAGCCTTGGGTTTTGCATTAGATTTATTCATATTGTCTCCTCAAAGAAATGCGCTCTGGGCCAAGCCCAAGGGCGCACCTATTCTTGTCATCCGACCTTAATATCCGAGCAAAACACCTCACCCATGCCCAACGGCACGCGCTCAGGAAAGTTTCGCTAGCGCGCGGATTGTACTCATACTAGGCACTGTTCTAAGCCTTGCAAGAAAATATCTCTGGGCAAATCGATGCCAATAAAGACCATTTTGTTGTTTTTAACCTCGTCCTTGCCCCATTGAGGGCCTAAATCGCTGCCCATCAACTGATGAACGCCTTGGAAAATCACTTTTCGATCGGTTCCCTTCATGTTCAACACCCCTTTGTAGCGCAACATTTTGGGGCCGTAGATGTTGACAATGGCGCCTAAAAAGTCCTCCAACTTGGCTGGATCAAAAGCGCGATTGGACTTGAAGACAAAACTCTTGACATCGTCATCATGGTGATGGTGGTGAGCGTGCTGATGCGAGGGGTGATCGCAGTGCTCGGAATGCTCATGATCCGCGTGCTCAGCGTGCTCTGTGTGCTCTGTGTGCTCTGTGTGGGCGTGCTGGTGTGAGGGGTGATCACAATGCTCCCCGTGCTCATGGTGCGCATGCTCCTCATCCTTTAAAAAGTCTGGATCGATGTCCAATTTCGCATTCAAGTTAAAGCCCTTTAAATCAAAGACCTCGTCAATCGAGACGTCTCCAAAGTGAACCGCTTTTTGAGGAGCCCTGGGGTTCATGTGCTTTAACCTGTGCTGCAAAGCGTCCAAGGACTCGGGGCTCACCAGATCGGTTTTGCTGATAAAAATCTGATCGGCAAAGCCCACTTGTCGCCTGGCCTCTTGGCGATCGTTCAATTGTTGCGCCGCGTGTTTGGCATCGACCAAGGTCAAAATGGAGTCAAGCAAGTAGCTCTCGGCAATCTGGTCGTCCATGAAAAAGGTTTGCGCAACGGGCCCCGGGTCTGCAAGCCCCGTGGTCTCAATCACCACGCGGTCAAAATGGAGCTCCCCCTTTCTCTTTTTCTCGGCCAAATCGGTCAATGTCGTTCTCAAATCTTCTCGAATGGTGCAGCACACACACCCGTTGCTCATTTGAATGATTTGCTCCTCGCTTTCAAGGACCAAAATATCGTTGTCAATGTTTTCTTCACCAAACTCATTTTCTATCACCGCAATCTTTTGCCCATGGGCCTCAGACAGGACGCGTTTCAATAAAGTCGTTTTGCCAGCGCCTAAAAAGCCGGTCAGAATGGTTGCTGGAATTAACATGGAGGACATACTTTCTACAAAAGAACAAAAAAACAAATGGGGCCGACGACCCCTCAATTCAATGCCCAAGCTTCAAAGAAGCTAAAAACCGAGCATATCACTTTCGAATGACGACCAAACCCTTCAAATAATCCCCTTCCGGGAAATTCAAGGTCATCGGATGATCCATCGCCCCTTGAAGGCGCTCAGCAATGAAACCATCCACATGGGCATCCGCACCCGCAGAGGCCACTATTTTATGGAATAAATCTGCCGAAACACCCCCAGAACAACTGAAGGTGAACAACACCCCCCCTGGCCTCAGAAGCTGAAGCGCCAAACGGTTGATGTCTTTGTATGCGCGCGCTGCCCGCTCAACGTGCGCATGTGAGGGCGCAAATTTCGGTGGGTCCAACACAATGGCATCAAACTGCCTAGATTCTTGCAAAAACAAACGCAACGATGCATTCACATCTGCATCCATCAGGGTGAAGTGCTCGCTTGAAAATCCATTGAGCCGCATGTTCTGTGCCGCCATGTTCAGCGCACTCGCTGAGGAGTCAATGCTGATCACATGCCCGCCCTTTTGAAGCACACCTGCACGGCGCATGCCCATCAAGGCCGCCACACTAAAGCCCCCCGTGTAACAAAAGCAATTGAGCACACGCTCAAACGACATGCGTTGTGCATAATCGGCAAAGCGCCTTCTCGACTCCCTTTGATCCAAATAAAATCCCGTCTTGTGCCCGTGCTCGATGTCCAAATTGAGCTTGCAATCGTGCTCGGTAATTTGGAGCAAGAGGTTTTTTTGCGTCTGCGGATGTGAAAGCCACCCCGCACTCGGCGCCAGCCCCTCCAACGTCCTGGCCTGGGTATCGGATCGCTCGTAGACCCGATCTAAACCCGTGTGTTTCATCAAGGACTTGACCAAGATGAACTTAAAGCGCTCCACCCCACAACCGAGCACCTGAAGCACCAAGGTGTCCGCATATTGGTCCACAATCAGCCCAGGCAGACCGTCCGACTCAGCGTGCACCAGCCGCACGCCATTGGATTGAATATCAAACAACTGCCGGCTTTGCACCGCTTTTTGAACCAAGCCGTCCAAGAACTCTTCATCAATCCTTTGCTGATCATCAAAACTCCAAACACGTGCTTTGATTTTAGATTGCGGACTGTAAGCAGCCCAGGCCAAAAAAGCGCCCTCAAACGACTCCACCTTGACCGTCTCACCCGCATCTGCAATGCCTTTGGCAATGGCCGTGTCAAAAATCCAAGGATGCCCTCTGAGCAAG
>Ga0209086_10000347_pt1 | contig 40228 bp, 63 predicted proteins | sample M_130207_XF_Meta_FD_187312 | JGI IMG/M metagenome (GOLD analysis project Ga0209086, IMG submission 187312) | Freshwater microbial communities from Lake Montjoie, Canada to study carbon cycling - M_130207_XF_MetaG (SPAdes) (version 2) | ecosystem: Environmental > Aquatic > Freshwater > Lake... | reverse complement strand
CGATTACGCAATGCCTTATGTATCCCAACGGTACACCCGTTGATGGATTGTTAGTTAAGCTCGACAAGGTTTGGGGTCCACCCAAGCTGCTTGCCGGAAAGTTCGGCCCAACATCGGTTCAGAACATCAGCCTAGTTGATGTGGCTGGCAGCAAAATCCGTTGCTCGGTATGGGGACACGCGGACCTGACCTCTATTACGGGTCAGGATGTTGCGCTTCAATCGGTGAACGGAAAGGGAATCAAGGTTGTGCATAAGCCATGGACCGATAAGAATGGCGCGGCACAACCCGGCATTGAGCTAGAGATCAGCAAAGACGTGGTATTCAAGACAGCAACCATGAGTTCGGGTGCAACGACATCGGTATTGGCCCCGCAAACGGCCATTGCTGCCAATCCTAGCCCATCTGGTCAGGTATTCGGGGCAACGGTAGGTATGGCCCTGAATAACGCCGTGCTTAGCCTTAATGCGCAGGGGCTGCCGATCACCAAGAGGGCGCTATGGGAGCTTGCATCCTTGATTATCACTGTAAGCAAGCAACTTGAGGCCGGAAACCTTCATTCGGATAAGCCGCAACCAGTGCCTCAAGCTCCCGCGCCAGTACCTGAAGCAGACCCATCTGAAGATAGTCAGAGTGAAGACGGAGTCCCATTCTGATGGGCAGTGCAATTCAAGTCAAATCTCAATACGTAATCGAAAAAGATCGCCTGCCGCCAATTAACAAGGGCGGCAGGCCAATTCGATCCGGGAGACTCATAAGGATACTGGACGAGATGGAGCAAGGTGATTCCATCTGGAATAGAACAAAAAATGAAGCTTCATCATTCCGTTGCGCGGGCTATCGCGCTGGCATAAAGCTTCTTATAGTTAAGATAGAAGGAACCGGTTACTACACAATCGTTAAAAAATGATAACAAAGGAAAGACGCAATGAAAGCTAAACTAGGCAGACCAAAGTTACCGGAAGACGAGCTTAGGATCATAGTTAACTTCCGTATGAAGAGAATTGATGTGAGTCTTCTGAATTGCATGGCCAAATCTCTTGGTTTAACCAAAAGTAAATTCATTACTAAGTGTCTTGAGGATAAGCTATTTAACTTATAGTAAGACGATTAAGCTTGACACCGGCCTAGCGTTTTACTGCTATGGCGACTTCTTTTTTGAACTTTTTTCTTAATTCCGCTTGTTTGCGAAGCAAGGACTCCGCGCTCTGGCGTGAACGAACAACGTGAGAGAACAGCGGGAATAATAATGAATACTCCAGTTACGGTTAATATGACGAAGATATCGGGAAAGGAAGACTCTTCCTACCCTGTTGGGTCGATTATCGAAGGTCCGCAATGGAACAAACCAAAGGTTGGTGAGGTATACAAGCTGGATGGGTATATTAAAACATCTCTCAATGAACGATTTAAGTGGTTCAGCACAACGCCAGTATTGTCAATTGATAACGTTAAAGGCGGCGGAATTATTATCTCAACAGAAAACAGCAAGTGGAGGATTAATGAATTATGAGTACACTATTCAAGGGGTCTGAAGGGTCGCATTGGTACAGAAAAGACGGCACGGCCCAACACGACGCCGACCTGCGTGTGGCACGCAAAGAAATGCTCTTTCCTTCTCCGACTTCCGTGGACAAAGATCAGTTCGTAAACGCCTTCCTAGATAAGTGGAAGAAAGAGCAAATTCTTATTGCGTGCGTTGAGAACCCGCAATGGCCAGACGAGGAGCTGGAGGACTATGCTAAGCGGATTGAGGAGCTGGCCAACACCAAAAGCCGCGTTGCATCTGAGTTCGGAACTAAGGTCCACGATGCTTGCGAGAACTATCCCGACGGTGAACCCGAGGAATCAATCGCCCAGTTCGTCATGCACTTCGGGGATTGGTTTAACCGGGACATCCAGAGCGTGGTGGCGCGGGAGACCGTCATGCTTGACCACGAGATAGGGGTGGCCGGTAAGACCGACATGGTTTCAATGATGCGTAACGCCGAGCATGGTCGAGCGGTAGTAGACTACAAGACTCAGGGTATCAAATACGACAAGAAGACAGGCAAAAAGAACAAACCTATATTCTATCCGTCTTGGGCTAGGCAGCTGGCGTTCTATGCCTCGTGTGACTCGAAGAACTCGGGTATGTGGCCGAATATGCCAACTTGCATCAGCGTGGTCATTGACTCTACGGAACCGGGTCCAGTACACGTCAAGGTATGGGATAGGCAGGAGATCCTTGACGCCTACCACGACTTCGTTATTGGTGTGAACTGCTGGTGCCGCAAGCGTAACTATTGGCCGGGATCGCTAGGGCAATGGAATGTTAGTCCAACGTGCGCAATGCCCCAATCTTAATTTTATGGCAAAAAACAAACGAATGGTTGAGTTTAATGGAAGAACATTAAGCGTTGGTCAATGGTCCAAAGAGCTTGGTATAGCACACGGAACACTGACAAATAGGCTTGATGCCGGCTGGACTGCTACGCGGGCGCTTTCGTCCGCGCCAGACCCCGTGTTCTCCACCAAGAGCAGGAGTAAAATAACAAAGAACGAGGCTGAATTAATGCTTAACGAACTTACGTACAGTCAGCAACCGGCTATTGTTAAGAATCTTATAAAAGAAACAGAAGTAAGACAGATGCAAGGATTCCCGAAACAAGCCAAATACGGTGAAATCTTTCGCCGAAAATTCCCTCGTGATTTTGCGGCGTGGTTTGAAAAAAGTTTCTCTACATTATCCACAAAAAATCAATAATTCACCTAATACTTTATTATGCCTAAAGCCATTCTTGAATTCGAGCTTCCCCAAGATGACGCCGAGCATGTTCGCGCCGTAAATGCCAGCGCGGCTTGGTCTGCGCTTTACGATATTGAGGGCAGGATTAGAAACATCCTCAAATACGGCCTTAATGAAGAAAGCAGCTACGAGCAGGAGCTAACTGAAATTCGCAGAGAGATTAACGAAATAACCGCTCTCATTGGGAGCAAATAAAATGAAACAAAATCAAAAAAAACTAACTGGATTAGAAGCATATTGGCGCAGAGAAGCTGAACGGTATAAGAACCTTTTTAATTACGAGTTTGAATCAAACGGGTCTTCACGCATAAAATTCACTGCTGGCATGAAAGAGGAGAAGAGGCTCTATCGAAAGTGCGGGAAAAAGTTCCTGCCAGTCAATGATCCATATGCATATGAAGGTTTAAGGAATGGATTCTGGCTGATACAAATCTCGGACGGATGCACGTCTATCCGCCAGCAAATCTATCCTGATAAGGCGCACATCACGGCTGCTGCCAGACTGATGGAAGAAAAGCTAGTTGAAATTATCGGCAAGTCTGGTGAAGCTCGTCCCGCCAAAACTGCCTTAACGCCCGAACAGAAAAAAGATTGGGATAGGTTTATTAAGAAGCACGGAGCAGAGTTCAACACCCTTCACTACCCCTCTATGCAGGAGAATGCAGAGAAAATTATTGAGGCATTGCTTGGCAAGGAGGGCTCAAAATGAACACACCCACACCCCGCACCGACGCAGCGGTAAAGCTGACCTTCGCCGCAGGTCACAACACCGTTTGTCCAAACTTCGCCCGCGAGCTGGAGCGCGAACTTGCCGACCAAACCAAACGATTCCACGACGAGATTGTGCGTAGGCAGGGAACAGAGCGAAATAACTACGAGTTGAACTTAAAAGAGCGAGACCATCTACTCGGTCTACTAGCCATCGAGCGCGAGAAAGTAAGACTGCTGCGCAGCGCGCTCGAAAACCTTGCGGACGAGCAGAACGGTGCGCCTCTCGAAAGGCACCGAGACGAATGGCAAGCGGCGATGGATGAGGCCCGCGACGCCCTTGCCGCAACGGAGGGTGCGAAATGAGCACGCAAAACCAAGATGCAATCCGAGAATTGAAGCGCCTGCTTCGCACGTTGAGCGAGCGCCCCGGCGCTGCCGTTTGCAGCGAACGCATGGAGGGAGCGAGTAAAGCCCGCTTCGACATTCGAGCCGCAATCCGAATCAGAATCCGAGAGCTAGAGGAGGCCACGCCATGAGCACGCCCACACCCCGCACGGACGCCGCATGGTCCGCGTCGTTTGAACCCTGCGAATACAGAGCTGCTCACACCGCACGAACCATGCGTGACTGTTCGCAGCAACTCGAAACCGAACTCTCCGTAATCACCGCCGAGCGCGACCAGCTTCGCGCCCGCGCCGAACGCGCCGAGGCCAATGAAACCGTCGCGCTTGCTCATTGGAACAAGGAACTAGAACGGGCCATGAAAGCCGAGGCCGAACTCGCCACCGAGAGGGCGCGGCGGGATGATCTGGTTGCGGACATAAACGATGCCTGCATCACGCTCGCATCCGCCAAGGATGACTGCGACGACTACGCTCTGCTGAACACGGGTTTTAAGCTAACGGCTGTTCGTGATGTGTTGATACAGTACATTCCGAACGCGGCGATGAAGGAGGGCGCGAAATGAGTGCCGAATTTTGGATGGGATTCTCTGCTGGGCTCGCGTTCTTGGTCGTGGTTCTCAGCGCATTTGTCGCTCTCTCAAAGCGCATGAGCGCCGAGAACCGCAAGGCGCACGAGGCTACGACGGGACTGCTTGAGGATGCGAATTATAACCGCGACCGCATCGCCAATCAGCTTTCCCGCATTGCAAACGAGCTTGAGCAGCAAGGAGCCCGCAAATGAGCGCACCCACACCCACACCCCGCACCTGCGGCGAAATCTCCTGCGACGAGTGCAACGCACGCACCGCCGCCCTTACCGCCGAGCGCGACCAACTCCGCGCCGAACTCGCCAAGGAGCGTGCGCGGCTCGACTGGCTGGAAAAGTCCGACCCCGATGCGATGCATTGGTGGACGGTGGGCGAACCGAATAGCATCCGCGTTGACATCGACGCGGCGATGCGGGGGGGCGCGAAATGAGCACGCCCACACCCCGCACCGACGCGGCAACCTATCCCGCCGATTGCTTGGGCGCGACGCTCGTCACGAATCGCGATTGCTCGCGTGAGCTTGAACGCGAACTCGACGCGCTCACCGCTGAGCGCGACCAACTCCGCGCAGACCTAGAGCAGGCGGACGCGTTCTACCAGCGGGCGTGCGAGGTCGAGCATGAACTCCGCGCCGAGGTGAAGCGGATGACGCACGCCTATGAGTACGACCACAAGTGCCTGTATGAAGTGCGAGATCGGTGTCATTTGTGGAAGCAACGCGCCGAGAAAGCCGAGGTTGACCTCGCCGCAGCCAAAGAACGGCTGCGCAGCGAGGCGATGGATGATTATGCGTCAATTAAAGATTTGCAACGCGAACTCGCCATTGAGCGGGCGCGGTTGAATTGGCTCGAAACGCCATCAGGCATGGATTGGCAGTGGGAACCGGAGCGGCTGACGGTGAGTCGCGCAAGTATTGACGCGGCTATGAAGGAGGATGCGAAATGAACACGCCTACACCCCGCACGGACGCTTACGAATACGACGCAGGATGGGCGGCCGCCAGGTATGGCGAGCGTTGGAAGCCGATGGACTTCGCCCGTGCGCTCGAAACCGAACTTACCGTTGAGCGCGAGAAAGTGAAACTGCTGCGCAGCGCGCTCGAAAACCTTGCAGACGAGCAGAACGGTGCGCCGCTGGAAACGCGCCGTGACGAATGGCAAGCGGCGATGGATGAAGCTTGCGACGCCCTTGCCGCAACGCAGGGCGCAAAATGAGCACAGAAGAAACCATGCCCACTTGTCAGCCAGACGTAGCGCACGCACGGGCCAAAGACCTGGACGCAGCCAGCGATGCCAAGCTCGCCTTGATCTGCGGAGAAATGACTGCTGGAGAGATTCGTACCCTTCGCGCAATGCTCAGTTACATCCTCAGACCTGCTGCCGAGGAAAAGTTAAAAGGCTTCCAACGTATGGCGAACGCTCTGGAAATTGTCCGAAAATACAATGAAGACGTGGAGAAATGGATGGCGCAGCATATTGGGCACTTACGCGACGATAGGGAGAAAATGGAGCGGCAAATTTACAGCCTGAAACGCAGAGTCTGCCGCATCGAGAAAGCATCTATCGAGCAATGCAATAATAAATAACATCGTAATTGAGAAAAAGTATCAACACACCATAAACCCCCATGAAAATTGAAATGAAACGTCCTAACAAGCAAATGTGCGAAAACGTCGAAACCATGTTAAATGATTTCGCGAAAATCAGCACCATCGCCCGCACACTCAAAACCCAAATGGTAACGGTCTATCGTTACATTTCTTACCTCCAATACACCAAGGTCATGGTCAGTGATGCGGAGCTGAAAATGATTATCAACCACAGGAAGGCCCGTAAAGCCGCTGCAGCCGCTCCAGCCCAGTCCACACCCGCACCAGGCGTTACCCATGCCGCTACGCCCGTTCTAGGGGCATAGGAAGCGGTGTCTAATGGCCCGTCCTCCGTACCTTCCGCCAGATCCTATCTCCGTCTCCTACTTCAAGGGACGGAAGTACCGCGTCCGCACCACCCCGTGGCACGTCAAGCGGATGCGGGAACTCTACTGGGAAGGCGTCCCTTGCAAGTCCATCGCCCGTCTCTTCAACCTATCCTACAACTATGCGTGGCAAATCGTTAACTTCTATCGCCTCCGTAAAACGCAAGGTGAAATCCAAGGTCGCGAATAAATCATGGAACCCCAATCTTCCCTACCCACTACACATAACCCTCACGGGCTACAACACACCCAGCCTAAACACGATGCTGGGGCGCAATTTCTGGATCCTAACAAAGCTAAAAAAGGAAGCAAGGGACGCCCTCGTTTCTGCGTTACGATCACCCGCTACGGTAGCAGGCCCTTGGATGTCGACAACGGCGCAGGGGGCTGCAAACCCCTCCTAGACGCTATCCGCTACGAGGGTCTCATCCCAGATGATGACCCCAGCAGCATAGAATTTCAGTTCCGACAGTACCAGGTTACTAAACCTCACCGTCGTACCGAAATCCTGATCGAGCAGATCCCTTAGGACTCGTCGTATCCGCTGTCACCGTCGTCCTCTTTGTACTTCTTCTTCTTCTTCATGGCCTTGCCACCCGTACCCACGGGTTCAAGAGTGGCACTGAGGTTGACGATCTTGTAGCCTTTGCCGTCAATCTTCATCTTGGAACCGATGGAGGTTACGTCGATCTCTTTGCGGGCTGGGCGTTGTACCTTGTCAGGAATGCCCTGAATGCGATCTCCAGACGTGGCATTGCACTCGCACGGACTGTGATTGGAATTTGGAAGCGTTTTGTAGTTCATGGGAAAGTTGCGTGAATTTATTTAACAATACGAAATATCATTGAGGAGCAACATTTGTCTGCTGCTGGTTATCCTGCCTACGAGGATACATTTTCTGATAGAATTGAAGCACGCTGTTAGGCTCAGACTGCATCTGCTTCAGTGCGGCCTGCGTAGATCCTCTTGCAGCCCGAGCAACGAAATCAGGCATCGCAACATAGGATGGTTTAGCTATCGTTTGCTGATACCAATTGGACTTTAGGATTTCCCGTGCGGCTGGAGCTACTGGAGCACGCAATAAATCTGGTATACTGCCAAGCATTCCTCTGCGAGTTTCGCCTGTTGCTTGCGATGAAACAACTGATTTCATGCGTGGATCATCCGCAAACCTCATCAAGGTATCAAGATTTCCAGTAACTGGAGAATCAGGAGATGCCATAGATCCCAATCGGCTCGCACTTACTTTTTCAGCAGGAGTTAATGCAGCTTCAATCGTCTTAATTTGAGAGATTAGCTTACGAGCATCCTCAAATTGCTTATACAATTCTTTGCCTTGAGGACCGTAAGACTCAAGACCCTCTTGAAGATTCTTTTTGTATTCTACCGCTGATTTACTGAATTCATTAGCTAGTTTTAAATCATTGGGATCGCGGGAAACTTTATACTTTTCCTGATAGCTTCCGGCGTTAAAATTAGCTTCTCTGAATTTATCAATATCGGCAGCTGCCTTTTTACCAAGTTCAATTTGTTTTTTGACGAATGCAGGATCTGCTTTTGCAATCTCAAGTTCGTGAGCATTTGTAGCAGTAAGCGCAGTCTTTCCCAAGGCAGCTTCATCAGCTTGAGCTTTAGACATTAAACCCCTGATGTCTTCATATGGTTTAGCGGCGGCTTTACTAGCTTTATCAAGCTGTTCGCTCAAACGAACGCCAAGTTGAGGTTTCACTCCAACGGAAGCAGCAGCAATAGATGTATAAAGCTCTTCATTTATATCACGAAGCTGCTTGGCGGTCGCCTCAGGCCCAGCAAGAACCTCTAGAAAAGAATTCAACGAGTTCTTGTTCAAAGAAGAAGGCATTACCTTAAGTCCAAGTGCTTGCGCTTTCTTAACGTAGTCATCAGCGAAGCCTTGAAATACTTTGCTCTGCTCGACCTTGGACAAAATCTTTCCTGGATCAACAATTTTACCAACGTATGTCGATAAAGCACCCATGCCGGCATACATTGATGCCTGTTCTGGACTCATAGGTTTACCTTCAAGCAAAGACTGAGCAAGACCTGCTGCCAAATTAGCAGCAGCTTGTTTTGAGGCCTCTCTTGCCAATAGAACCGCCCCAGCTTTAGCTAGTGGCTCACCAGGCATAGCATTAGCAATAGGAGCAGCCATTGCCTCCTCCATAGAGAAAGGCTTATCAGACACTTGTTGCCCAATTACATTGCCTAAGCCTCCTAGAATAGCTCCACCAATAGATGCTCCAGCCGTACCAGCTACTCTAGCTCCAATTCCTTGCCCAATAGCCCCACTGACTCCTTCAATCAAACCAGCAGCAACGTTGCGTGCAGATATACCACCAGATGCTGGTTTTTGCATCTTATCAAATGCCTCCAAAGCCGCTAACTTGTCATCGGTAAGATCGCCATCATATGAGTATTCATAACCAGAATCGCCGATTATTGTCTTGGTATTGTTTTGCATGATTATGAACGACTTTTAATCGTGAAACCCATATCTTTTAAACGTTGCTCAGGGGTTTTATCCAACGCTTTAAGAGCGTCACTTTGCTGTTTGTCCAATTCGTAAAATTGTTTGGTAGGCTCAGTAAGACCTTTTTCCAGAGCCGAATTAAGAGCCTGAAGTTTCTTACCAGCATATTCAGTTTGGATCTTGAAGCGATTAAGATTCTCCATGAACAAAGGATAACTTACAGATTGCTCAAAAGTCCCCTTGGAGGCTTTAAGCAATTCAAGTTCTTTAATTGCAATCTGTCCAAGGCTAGTGCCGCTAACTTTAAGGTTTCGCAAGGCATCAAACGCGATGTTGCCTTCTAGTGTTTGAAGGAGTGCTTTAACATCAGTGGACTCAGGAAGAAACTGTCCAGCAACTCTAGCTAGATTTGTCACTCCAGGTGATCCCACGCTGTATTTTGAAGCTGAACGCTCGATCTTTTTGATCGTGTCCATCGTCGTATCAATGTTGCCTTTGATCGTCTCTCTCGATTTCTGTTCACCTTGCGCCTTTTGCTTTGCTTCTATGTCCGCAGGACTGCCTGCAATTGGACGAATAGCCATCGGTTGAATCCCAGCGGCTGTAGCAGGCGCAATAGCAGCAGGAACGCCAGCAGGAGCGCGAGCAATGGCAGGAGCAGCACCTTGAGCGGCCTGCACAGCATTGATTGCAGCGATAGCAGCAGGCGAAGGAGTAGCCGCAGGCTGCATCCCAGCCCGCACTTGGCTACCAGAGAGACCCATTTGGTCTGGTGCCATACTACCCGTTGACATGAATTGCCCTAAAGAAGCAGGAGCGGCAACGATAGTTCCAGAAGGACCAGAAGGAACCTGTTCATATCCAGCTGGAATTGCTGGTGTATTTGGAACAACATTAGTAATAGCTCCAGTTCCTTGATTAAAGAAACCTGTTCCACCACCAGTTGAAAAAGTGCTTATTTTATTTTCTACTGGAGCTCGGTTGCTCATGCTTGTAACAAGAATATTTCCAGATCCATCAGGTGTACCTCTTGCTTCTAATGAAGCTGGTAATTTAGAAAAATCTTCCTGAGTCATTACCTGCCCAGGTTTAACTGCATTTGCTTTGGCAATTGCGCCAGAGGCTTGTGCATAAGCCAACATGGTATGTGCTTTTTTGTAGTCTTCTTCTATACTGGCCCTCTTCTTCTCTGAGAAGTCCTGAGCAATCGTTGCAAGAACAGCGGAGTCATTGCTTTTCAACTTACCAACCTGAGCATTGGTCAATGAAGTCCTCACGCTCTCAGGAACCCCCATCGTATTGTTTTCATCAGCAAGCATACTATTAACATATTGCTTGAAGTCAGGATCCTGCATCATGCCAGTAAACTTGGCCAATGACTGCTTGTTGAAGTTTTGATTCTGCTGATATTGCTGGATGCCGCCCACCAACGTATCGGCAATCGTCTTGCCAAAGTCAGAACGCGCCTGCGCCCTAATGTTAGATGCGCGAGTCATTCCCTCGCCAATCAACTGACCACTGATGTCTTGAATACCAGGTGCGTAGGGCATATTAGGCGTGATTTAAGAGGACTTGTTTGATGGTCTGGACGATCATCTCTGGGATCATGGAATTGACGGGAACGCCAGCAATCCGATACCCACCAACATCCGTAAGCAAGTCATAGCTAGTCGTAATTCCAGTGACTTTATCAATACTGACAATAGGCACACCATTCATCTCAGCACCAACTACCCATTCACGGGCTGGAACATCAAGGATCTTATGTGGCCCGCAAACCGTGATAGACCCACCATCAGCCAAGGTGAACTCCAAGAACTCGCTTTCTGGATTCTCAACGTAAGAGCACAACTGCTCGATACGCTTAACGGTATTGTCGTAGCCGATGACGTAATCGCCTCCGCGCAAGTCCTGAATCGGTACAGGACCATTAGGCGTGTCGATTTCCTGATAGCCTGGCATACACAGCATGGCAATTTTCACTGATCCACCGACTTTAAGCAAATCACCAACTAAGCTAGTATTGCTGGCTGATTTAGTAGCAGCTCCTGAAAGCTCGGCAGACCGCACAGCAGCATCGTAGTTTTTCTGAGCAATTTCCTTGGCAAGCTGGGCGTTTACATTCGTACCATAGACATCCGCAGCATATGGGCTAAGAGGATTGAACGTGTTGCTCATCAGATTGCCAATAGGCGAGAAGATGTTTCCGGTCTGGAGATTGGCCATATTCATGATATTGCCATAACTGGCCTGCATTCCCGCACGGGCCTGATCCTCCCGTTGCTGACGGATGTTTTCACGGCCCATAATCTCAGCACCCACTGCGCCACGTCCCATTACCTGCCCACGGGCACCATAAGCCTCCCTAGCGGCCTGCTGGGACTGCCTGATGTCCTCTGGGGCAAGAATGCCGGCCTGACGCTGCTGCAAGCGTGCTAGGTCCGTCTTGTACTGGTTAATGACGCTAGATTCTGTGTCAGTAATGCCCTTAGGCATGAACTGCTTGTACAGATCACCGTACATTCCCATGATGCCGGACTGATTCTTTTGAAGAGCAGCTAACGTTTCCTCAAGTTCCTTACCGAAATCACGCTTAGTCGTCAGCGTTTGTGCATTGGTTCCATAAGTACCGACACCGCTATTGATGCTGTTTGGATCAAATGGAGTTACACCAGTGCCTGAAGCCGTAGTTGAAGCCGTAGTTGAAGCTGTAGTTGAGGCTGTAGTTGACGCTGGAGTTGTTCCTGGAGTGATTCCTGGAGTGACTCCTGGGATGACTGCTGTGTTTACTCCTGGAGTGACTTCTGGGATTGTTTGAGCCGTTACTGGTGGAAGAGTTGTTACATTAGGATTTAAACCACGATTCCTTGGATCACTGGATGGACCAATTAAACCTTGATTATATAATGCAATTTTGTCTGGGTCAGTATAACCACCATTAGCTGTGACTGGTGCAAGAGTTGTCACATTTGGATTTAAAGCACGATTTCTAGGGTCACTAGCCGGTCCAATTAGACCTTGAGTATATAATGCAATCTTATCAGGGTCAGTATAACCGCCTTGAGCTGTTACTGGAGCAAGAGTTGTGATACCAGAAGACGAAGTTGCACTTGAACCAGAAGATGGAGCGACATAACCAGGATTAACTCCTGACATCAATGTATTCATCAGACTTGCCGCTTCCGCGGCAGTCATTTCGCCATCGTTAATTTTTGTTCCAGTTACTTCTACTTGTGGTAGATTTACTGTTGCTGGAGGATTAATTAGACCAACAGATGGAAGGGTGCCGCTTGAGTAACCTGCTGGCCCAATAAGACCCTGGTTGAATAAGTTCTGATTAGTTGCATCACTATAACCACCAGCACCAGCCTCTACTTGTTGTCCAATGGGAACTTCTACCCTAGGAAGCGATACTGTTTCTGGAGGGGCAATTGGTTTTGATTCTGATCGACCGCTTTCGTAACCTTCTGGGCCGATACGACCTGCTTTATAATCTGCAATATTAACTGGATCCTTATATCCACCATCATCGGTAGGAGGTTGAAAAACTACAGTGCCAGAAACAGGCGTACTGCCACCGCCACCAGGAACATAACCACCATAAAAAATGTTTCCGCTAGATAGACCTGCGTTGTACAAATCTAAATCATTCAAATTGTTGAATCCAGGAGGTTCATTAACATTGAATGGAGGGAGCATACTGATTGGATCTTCACCACCACTACCATCCGCGCCAATGGTGCCATACTGAAATATTCCTGGTTTATATGCCATATGCGTTAAATGTTATTACGATTTATGAGTATGTTAAAACAGATCAGGAAGTGACGCCCTTGATGACTACGAAGTTAAGCACAAGAGCTTCGCTTAAACTGCCAGAAGTGTTGTTGCGGATACTGAGAGTAGCCGTCCCAGCAAGGCAGGCCACGTTCATTGTGTAAGCCCCAAGGGTACCACCGGATTTGTGGTTAATGATAACAACGTCAGTAGCCGCAATAAGCGAGTTGGTCCACGTTGCAGAAACAATGGTATTTGCAGCTAACGCATCAGCCGCCAATGTAATCTGACCGCACATCTTGCTCAAAGTAAATGCAGTAGCCTTGGTTGTAAGCTGAGTGACTGTACCACCAGCCCCCGTGTAAAATCCCAGTCCAGTAGTGGTCGTAACCAATGCCTCGTAGTCTCCTGCACCAGTGGTTGAGCGAGCTAGAAACGTGTTGTTAGCTGCGGCAGCAACAATCTTGGGTAGCGTCACTGCATTGTTTGCAAGCATTGAAGTTGTAACTTCACCCGCAGCAATTGCTGCAACCGTAGGTTGCGCCAACAGATTCAACTTGGTGTAAGTGATGGGATCCGTCGTTCCCGTAAAGGTGTATCCTGGTGTTACAGATGGCATAAATTAAACTTGGACGAGGTTAGCGCGTTGTCCAGCGCGTGCTTCATAGCCAACAGACATGATTTTCATGTAGCCTTGCGTGTTAGTAAGCTCCAACCAGCTAAGGCGTCCCTGACGCCGAGTAATGAGCGGCAATCGGTATTCTTGCAACATCTCAGGCTGAATGCCAGTACCCGTCTGTAGGCCCGTTGCAGGCAATCCTGGGCTAGGTGGAGACGGATCATTGCCACCAAGCGAACCCGTGCTGTAATCCTTGCGGTAAGCACGATTAAAATCGTTGTTTGCATTGGTCAGATCGTAAGCAGAGTCAGCAAACTTCCAGCTCTCAGACCGACTGTAGGTCTGGTCCGTCAGAATGACGCTCTCTTCGCTGGCCCCCTCCGTAAACGCTGATATGGACACTTCTGGACGATTAGTAGCCAAATCCACAAATGCCCGACGCTGGAAGTGATTTACGTTAGAGGTATCGTAGGCACGGGTAATTAGCTGAGTGCTGATTTCAGCCACCGTTGCACCGTTAATGTCGTTCTGGCCTTCATCCGTGACAAAGATCCGTCCGTCTTCGGTGACTGCGTGCATCCGCTGCAACCCAAGATAATCGATTACCTGCCAACTTTGGATGCACATATTTAACGTGCTATCAAAGTTCCACTCACCAAACCAGTTTTCAGTAGTAAAGTTATAGACTACCACTGCATTGCAGACGAGGCTGTTATCAAGGGGAAGCGCAACGTAGAGCTTGTTGCTCCAATATCCAATGCTGATCTTGTAGCCAACCTTCCAGTTTACCCGACTCATAATCGTCCGAATTTTCGTAGAAAGCGGAAGCGTTTTATGCTGAAGCGAGTTGTTGGTGGATGTCAGCGTCAGCAGATTGATGTTCTGATTGCTGACGTAGGCCAAATCAGGGCCAATTGACGTTACGCCGTTAATGCCCACCAGACCCACCTGACGGGTGATTTCAGTAACAGTAGCGTTAGTCAACGTCCCTTGGACATTTTGAATGAGCAAGATCGACTTGTTCTTAAAGGCGATAAGGCTGTCTTGTCCGAATGGAAATGTGGCAACCAAGTAGTCGCTGCCACCTGTATTTATATGCAACTCGTTTGCCAGAGGATCGTAATCCGTAAACGCCAATACGTCTGATGCAGCTACTTCATCTTTGCCGTCTATCACCCAAAGCCTGTTTTGATAGAAAGTAGCCTGATTGCTGTTGGGGATGGACAAAAACGAAACTGGCAGCGTTGTGTCTGGAACCAGCTCAAACGTGCCGTTCCAATTGCCATCCCAGTAAAGTGGTTTTTGATCTGGCCCACGAAAAATGTAAACGTAGTTGTTGGCCTGAACAATGGTGGACTGGGCGGTTACTTGGTAGCTTCCAAGGCTGATGCTTTTGCCTGTGTAGCCGTTGGCGTAAAACCCAACGCTAGCATTGCCCAGCATCATAATCCATGTCTGACCAATGTTGTTAGGATCGGAATAAATGCTTGAAGCGTAGACATTCTGCAAAGGAGCACTGTAGGAGTAAATTGCGTCGTAAGTTCCAGAATTAAGGGAATTTATTACAACAGAAGTGTTGTTGCCATTTGCCAAACTCTGGCTCGCAGGTTCCAAAGCCGCTAGTCCAATACCTGTATCAGATAACTGCCAATTTGTTCCGTAAATAGATGTTAAAATTACAGTAGTAGACGTGCCATAGTTAATTCCGACTGCAATAAATCTGCCGTTAAAGAAATCAATATCGTTAAACAGGTACGCTGGAGAACTATAACTTGCTTGAACTGAAGTCCAGGTCGTTAAATCAGTAGAGATAGCAATTGCTCCACCAGATCCAAGAGCGCAAAAAACACCATTTCCAAAAGTTATAGCAATTGGTGAAAACAACGCACTCAAATTAGCAGCCAATGTCCATGTAATGCCATCAACTGATGTTACAATTTTAGAAGCACTCGTTGTTAAAATAAACACTCCGTTGTAAAAAAACAAATCAGTAGCTCCACCAAACGCAGTTTGCAGAGTTCCATTTGTCCACGTTACACCGTTGTTAGTCGATGTTATCGGAGTAAATTGATTAGGAGAAGTATTGATAGTACATACGCCAACCCACTTACCGTTGCCATACGCTAACCCATTCATATCGGCTGGAGCTTTAGATGCAGATGTAGCCCAAGTTAAACCATCTGTTGAATAATAAATATCCCCCGAGTAGCTAAATCCTCCATAAGTGCCTCCAAATCCGCCTGCAATAAATACACTATTGGCAAATGCTATTCTTCTGATAAGATTTTGAATAGTAACTCCAGGGATATTGGTTTGAGTCCAAGTAATTGCATCAGTACTGGTAATAACGCACGGAAATGTACCAGCAGATGAAAAAGATCCTCCAGCTACAAACAAATTGGCTCCAAAAGTAATGCACGCCGCATTGCCAGCAGTAACATTTGGAGCTGTATTCCATTTAGATCCAAAAGCCTCAGTAGCCAGTTCAGGCAAGCAGACAAACCCACCTCTCGTCACTGCGTCCTGAGATGTAAAATCATGGTTAACGGCCTTCTGGACATTCCCAGGCTTTATGTTCTCAGGAGCGTTGTACTCGTCTACGCCAAGAAATGAATTATCGCCAACCACTTGAGGTTGGTCATCAAGATTACCGTATGCGCGATAACGATTCATTGCTGTTGTGCCTGTGGACTCTCAATCGAGGTTCTTAGCGTTCCCAGCCTTCCATTGCTTGCGCCACCGCCAGAGCAGGAAGGCAATGCCAAGCAGTGTGCCGACAAGTGCGGCAACCTCATTGATCTGCGATAGGCTCACCATTGCAGCGGCAGGCGTGGCGGCGGTTAGGGTAGCGCGGATGTTGTCGGAGGTCATTTGGATTTGTTATACCTAGCGCCCACCCACCAGAAGATCAGGGTCCATGATCCGAATTGGATCTCCGGTGACATGGTAGCGCGGACTTCAGGGGATGCAGAAAAGTAAACGGATGTCAGAAAAATGAACCCCGCCCACGTCAGCCCAGGGCGCGTAAGCTGGCGGAAAGCGTCAACAAGGACGTAGATGGAGCCAACCCAAGGCCACGTCGCCGCGGGCATGACGAGGGTTGCGTTGGAGTCCTTCTGGGACGCGGTGAAGGCGTTCCACGCTGCCTCTTTCTCGGCTGCGGCCAGCTTGGCGTTGAGCAGCATGATTTCCACTTCGGCGTCTTTCTTTTTGCGCCACGTCTCAAAGAAACTCGTCCCAAGATGGAGCAGCGAACCGACGACACCCCCGCTCGCTGCGTTGAAGAGGATGTCGGTGAGGCTCATGGTTTATTTCCCCCAGACGTAGGTGCGAGCAACAATGCCCACAAAGTTAGCCGCTGTCACCCGCTCACGGTTCTCGTAAGCCTTGTTCCCCAGCCCCGTCATGATCCAGCCGCCAGCGTCGATCTGCGCGGCTTGGTGCATGACGTTGCGACCAGCCCACACAGGGACGTAGATGCAGAGCGTGCCGGCCTTGATGTCGCTGTAGCTGGCACCCGACACAAGCACGGCCAAAGCGGACACCGTTCGCAGCGGGTCAGCCCCAGCGGGAGCCGCAGGGATGTACGGTGCCATCGAGCCTGTGCCTAAGACTACTACGGCACTTGGGCCTGCCAGAGTCCAAGCTTCAGCCTCTGAGGCCACTACAACCCGCGTTGGCAGTCCAGCTAGCAATACCCGCTCACTCCGCAGCGCAAGGCCCAGCACGACCACGAGGCCGAGCGCGAGCACCGCAAGGAGAAGTGAGCGGCGTAGCGTCACGGCGTCGGCTTGTCAGCAGCAGCGGCCTTGAGGGTTTCGATCTCGGCCAGCGCAGCCGCGAGGGAGTCCACCAGAAGATTGAGCGACTGCTGTTGGAGCTGGGTCACGATCGCGTTTTTGTGTTCTTCTTTGGTCATGGTAGAAGTTCAAACCCAGCATTGACCGCAAGGACGCCAGCAAACTTCTCGTCATTGACCCAGACGGCGCATTGCTCTGCCGTCGCTGGCACGAGGCCCACGGGCATGATTTCCACGCCCTCTGCGTCGAGGAGGTGGCAGTCGGCAACGGCGGTAGGTTGCGTGTATTGGATGTATCGAACCTCGAACTGAGTTCCGACTTTAGGGGCTGCTGGAGACCCCATTGTGTACGGTGCGATTGGGATGGTCATGGGTGTAGTGAGTTAGTGATTACCAAGTGGCGATTGCTACGCGCTTCCAAGTGTTGGTTGCGGTGCAGATGTAAATGTAGCTGGCATCCCACGACATCGTTCCAACCGTGCCCGTGGCTGATGCGCTGGCAGGCGTGGCGGAGAGCGTGTGGATGACCGTGCCCGCAATCGTCACCGCGCCCGCGAAGGTGGCGGTGGTGGCCGTCAGCTTTAGTGAGTTTCCTGCCCCAGCGTAAAAATCCAGCACGTTTGCAGCCGATTCTTGGATGTATGTGTCGCCGCCGCCGTCGAGATAGAGCTTTTTCGTGCCTGCGATTGCGAGTTCACCAGCGAGCGAGTTGAACCCCGTGCTAGTGCCTGTGATAGCGCCCGAGAAAGTGGCGGCTCCCCCGAAATAGCTCGCGTTGCCGTTGTTGCCCGCCGACAGCCCACCCGTGACCACTAGCGCGCCTGCGCTTGCGGAGCCTGCGGTGGAGGAGGCTATGGTGACGCCGGTGGAGGAAAGTGCCGCAACCTCAGTAAAGTTAATGTTGAACGAGTGCTTGTGGCCTGTTGGCGCGAGGTAGTAGAGCGTTGTTCCTCCTGCGCCACCAGCAATGCCCTGCATTGTGTTGCTAGTTCGGCTGTTATTAAAAGACATGACGCCAACTGTTGCTGCGTCAGCCATAGAGCCGAACAAAACCGGCGTTGTTAATGCTGTGTTTGTCAGACTCGCTATCTGTGCTGTTCCGCCACTATTCGCAGTCAGCGTAGTAAAGCTACCCGCTGCCCCGCTGATTGCTCCCGTCGCTGTCACCGCACCCGTAACCGTCAATCCCGTCGTTGCAATGTCCAACACCTTTGCACCGTTAGCCGCTACACCAATGTTGTCTAAACCAATACGATAGAGCCCTGTGTTTTGGTTGGATAGAAACGCAAAACTGGGATTGGCAGCCGTACCATTTGCTCCATGCACACTACCACCTGGCGCAATTACACCACTGGTTGTAAGCGTGGTGACAGATGGGTTGGCAGCACTCATCTTACGCGTGCCGTTGGTTGCTCCATCCAAAGCCATAAAATCATCAGATGCAGCCGATGAAGCAGTTGTAGCGAGGTCTTTGATGCGAATGTCAGCCATAAAATAAAGGGTTACGGATATTGAACGTACACAAACTTGTTCCCAGACGAATCAACGATGTTATCGCCAGTAGCTGTAATCAAATACCCATCTGGGATAATAGGTCTGCTAGAGTCATTTAATTGGGGTATGTTGATACCCGTAGCCATGCGCTGGCCCAGAATATCACATTGACTGCCAAGGATCGCAATCACAGCTGGAATTCAGAGGCTTGGATAGCTGCGCTAGTTGCACCTTGGCGGATGAACTTAGCCTGTTGCGCTGCTGCGGTAGACCAGGTGTAATGCGACCCAGAGTAGAGGCGATGACCGTTGGTCGTGGTGGGCGCAGAGCCGTCAAACGTGCACATCACGTCAGCGTCCTGCACATCCAGAACAATCATAGTCGTAGTATCGCCAAACGTGGAAAACTGTACGCCACCTACCGTGCTGTCTACCGTCAGACGTTGATCCGCTACTGCACTACCACGATACCAGGCTGGTTTCGGGAAGATGTTATTTAGATTGAATGAACTCATAAGTAAGTAGTTTCAGGATTACCAAGAACGATTTTGTGAGGTAACGTGCGTGCTGACAGTCATTTGGAAGCTGTCTGGCATCTGCCGTTGGATGCGGTCCCATTCCTCATTTTTCTTCATCTCAACGATGTTGTAGGCTTGGGCGGCTTTGTCAGCCTGACCGTCTTGAATCAACCAGTCTCCGTAGGTCTGCCAGATCAAAGGCTGGCTAATCATTTCAGGGACGGGCTGAATCTCCCACTTGCTAGGAGTATCCTCTGGGTCTTGCCCTGCCGTGGTGGTTGCCAAGCATTTGTAGTAATCGCTTGTTCCAACAGAGGCTCCAGCAGTCTTGGTGTAATAGATGTACTGACCTGCAACGTAGGTTGCGGTGGCGGAAAAGGCATCCCCAGCATAGTTGTAGGGAACGCGCCGATAGTAGATGTAGATCGGATTGGCTGGGTTCGTGTTGTAGGTGACGTAGCCATTCGTCCCCATAAACCCACCCGCACTGGAAATCATCTGGAAACCATCCTTAGTCACCACAAACCCTTGTCCACGCGGATAGGTAATCATGGCTGGGCTGTCTACCCACGCCTGGAACATGACATCAATCTCAGCTTCCCCAGTTTGATCCCACGGAAGGTTAAATTGCTGCGGAGAGACATTGTTCTGTTGGACGATCAAATTGCCCCACAGGTAAAGCCCCTTGGTAATGTCACCAAGGTAAGAAATCGTAGTCCCATCCGTGCTGATGCCTGCTTTATAAGTCTGGCTGGTGGCATTAGCCCCAGTCTGATACATGATTGTGCAAAGGAAGAACCCATTGGCGCATTGGGAGATATTTGCGCTCTGAACGTTGGATTGGGTTCCAACAAGTCCGGTCTGGACGTTAAAGAACGTGGAGAACGTGGTTGTACCGTCGTTTACGGCCAAATAGAGGTAGTTCCTACCCGCTGGACGTGCGTAGACACTTGCTTGGTAGTTTGTGGCCCCAAATGCGCTTACAGCCTGTGTTACGTTGTGCTCAGTAGTCGTAGCCGTCTCAAAAACTTTGCTGGCGGTAACGCGGTTGTCAGCTGGGTTACTGATGTTGTTGGCCGTAACCGTCACATTGGGAGCTATCCAATACGCTGTCTGGGAAAGATCGTTGGGGTATGTCAGCAAATCACCCACAAACCGAGCCTCACCCCATCCCGTCAAATCAGGCCAATTGCCAGCTCCCCAAATCTGGCGCACATTGGCGTTGAACAAGTCATTGATCGATTGCGCCGTCTCCGTCGTCAGACGAGACGTGGGCACGCCAATCAGCCCGCAAATGTTAGCCAAAGCGCGACTGTAGGCGATTGTTCTCACTTAGTCTTTATTTTTCATCCATCCACCTGTTAAGCCATGACGAGCAGGATTGACCTTAGGACGATAGCCAACGGCACACAGATGCGGATTATCTTTCAGATACTCAGGCATCCATTCATGGACGTTATTCCCGTGCTGACCCTGCAAACGGAAGAAGAGGCGGCTATTGATGCGTGCAGCCATCTGCCCAAGACCTTCCATCTGCGTAGAGCCTTGTTTACGCATCTCCGCGGCTAGACGGGCCTGGTCCTCATGGACCTTGGCTTTCTCATTGGGCAGACCATTCTGGATCTCCCACCACCATTTGCGGACAAACTCCTTGGGAATATCTGTGACTATTTGATCGCTGCTCATTAAAAAAGAAAAGGGGCAGAGCCTCGGATGAGGATGCCCCCTGTTTAAGATTACTTAACCGAGCTTGTAAGGATCGCTAAGATCCACAATGTTCAGATAAATATCCAGTGAGCCAGCGGTAAGAGCCGAAGGACTGCCGCCTGTTGCGTTCGTAAACGTAGCAACAAGGTTAACAGACGCCGTGCCCTTAACGATAGCAGCGTTGGTAAGAACCCCCGCCAGCACGCCAGCAGTCTTCACGGACTGAGCCGTGACGAGTGCGCTAGTGCTGCTGGTGGTGCCAACGTTGACTGAAAACGCCGTCGTGCCCGCAAAGGCAGTCGTGATGTTCACCAGTGCATTGTTCATTACGAAGTTCGACGGCAAAGTACCGAGCGTCAACGTTACGGTGTCGGAAGCTCCGGAACCGTAAGCAACGTCATTGTAATCAACGTGAAACTTGTTGGAGAATCCGCGAGCTTGCTCTTGCAGCGAAAGCTGTGAGAGGTCTGCGCGGGCGATGGTTACTGCTGTATCAGCCATTGTAGTGTCCTTTTATGTTGAGGATTATTGTTTAGCTGGAACCAGCAAATTTGCCGAGACCAAGCGGATTCTTAACCATGAGGGTAAGAGCCGCAAGGATGAACCCGCGACGACCACCACCAAGATCAGGCAATTCGTTAGATTCGATACCGAGCATATAGCCCAGACCGACCAACTCTGGATCAATGACGTAACCGCGAGCTTTCTGTTGGTTAGTCGTGGTCGAGGGATCTGCACCATCGAGGATACCGTTGAACAAGTCAGGTACAATCGTAACAGTGTGGAAGTCTCCGACGTACATCGTGACATCCAAATCAATCTGATGCTCGGTAGCATCCTGAGTGACTTGGTAGGATTTTGATGTAGTCGTACCTTCTTGACGCTGGAATTTGCTGACAGCCCGCTTGAGCGAGGGACCAGCAAACAACGTGTACGAACGGCGACCACCGACCTGTTGGAAGATCGACTGAAACACGTCGTTGAAAGCCGACTCGGAAAGGTTACCAGTAGTATTAGTGTCGATGTTAGCCGAAGGCGTACGAAACGCTGCGGGAACGTCGGAACCAGGGGATGCGCTGATCCACTTGCCAAGCGCACGAGCCTTGTAAGGCGCGGGCGGGGCTTCCTGTTGGCGGTCATTATCGGAACCGATACAGGCTTCGATATCGCGTTTGATTTCGCGCATAGCCTTCATTTTGGCATTCGCGACCTCGCTGGACACGCCAGCAACGTCAGAAGCCTCCTGAAGACGCGAAACCATCCACTGTTCGCGGAACTGCTGGACGTAATTGCCCAGACGAGCGCGATTGACGGCTTGATTGGAGAACGCAAGGACATCTTGACCTTCCAGCACGCCACCGAAGTTAACGGCGGAAAGGGTGTCCACTTGCCATTCTTGATACGCATTCGTCATGCGTTTAGTTTTCGAGAAGGTCGAAACCTTCGGAGTATCCTCGGGGGCGAGGATGGTCAGGAAATCTGTGAGGTCTTCACGATCACCGGCAACATTGTAAGTAGTAGATAGGGCCATTGTAGAACGAGTTTAACGGTTGAATTTTGCTTTTTCTTTTGCCAGCAGAAATGCTGCTGCTTCGTTTGCCGTGACGCCACCTTTCTTGGATAATTGTGACCGCATCGCTTCAATCTGGTTGGCTGATTTCGCTGCTGAAGGCATACGAACGTCACCACCATTGGAAGAAACAACTGATTGACTGGACGGAGGACGGTTGCTCATAGCAGTTTTAGGCTTGTTGTCTGTTTTTGCAGCCTTCTGTTTAGCATCGAGGGACCGAAGCCCTTCGATTTGCACTCCAATGATCCAATCCGCATTAGGCAGATTCTTCATCCAGGGCATCTGTGACAATGCTTGTTGGGCGAGGACGTATTCAGGCGCACTTTTGTCTTTCAGATAGGGAAACATCTGATGAGCGACTTGCTGCGACTGCTGCTTCTGCGTCAGGAACTGTGTACGGGCTGGAATGTCATCATCGAGCGTTTTTTCTGCATTACGCAGAATCGCTTTTAACTCACTCCGTCCCAAAACAGTATCGCCAACTTGAATCGGCTCAAAGTCGTCACGATCTAATTGATCTTGGGCGAATCGCTTGGCTTCCTTGGCCTGTTGCTGTAAGGAGGCTAATGCTTGAAAGTCATCAATCTGGGCCAGCGGCACATTGGCAGGCATCTGTGCGGTTGCTGGCTTTTGAGTAGCTTGTTCAGCGGGAGGGGAACTGTTTCTTTCTCCTAGCTGGGACTCAAGCTGCTCTAATCGCGACTCCAAGGCTTTTCGCTTGGCGACTTCTTTACCGATACGCTTGTCGATTTTCTTCTGAAGCTCTGGTGTAATATCCTGAGAAGGAACATCAGCTTCACCATCGGATGTTTCCACCTCTTGGCTCGGCTCGGCAGACTCGGCGGAAGCTTCGTCTGGGTTGACTGAAGTATTTGACGCTGATTCCTGCGTCGGAGCAGTCTGTTCAGTCTGTCGTTGAGCTTTAGCGTTTTCGGACTCGATGTTAAGGAGTCGTTGTGCTGCTTGCGCGACACTCAGATTACTCTTTTTCGGTGCATCATTTTTTGCCTCAGTAGATACTTCGGCTGGCTGTGAAGAAGCGGATTCGACGTTTTCGTTAGACATGGGATTATAGCCCCCAAGGGCCGATAGACTTCATGGCGGATGCCAAGTATCGGTACAAATGCGTGCGCCAACTATACTGTCAACAATAAATACAACAATTTATTGCACTGACTGAAACCTATTAGGCTCCGCGGTCTTCAGCATCGGTCTCTGCTTGCAGCAATTGCTGCTGAACAAAGTCATCGTACAACGCAATAATCTGTGAGTACGCTCGGAGTTCCCCCGTGGATGCAAGGGTCATACGATCATTTTGAACAACTGCATCGGAACACAGATCAATCATGGTGGAATGCTGCATTTCGCGCAGTTCCTCAATGAAATTCTGGAAGTTATCGTTCCCAACCAAACCAAACATGGTATGACGCAAGTTAGCAAACTTCTCAGTAGAACTCTGATGGGGATCGCGACGTTTCTTCATTTGGAGGCTGTAGCTGCAGTGGGATTAGGCATGGTAGCACCTAGGCGACCAATAACAGCGTTTTGCTGTTGCTGCATCTGGAACTCATACTGTTTCTTGCGGGTATCCAAACGCTGACGGAAGGGTTCATCTTGGGCGTACCGTTGCTGAATGTCAGGTTGCTGCAAATACTGCTCCATGATTTGCAGACCAAATTGCGGAGGTGTGCCAGGCTTGATGTTCTTGGGAATGCCGGCAAAGATCTGCGTAAGATCCTGCTGTTCGTCCTCCACTAGCTGTTGCTGGGCCTGTTGCACGGGACGAATAATGCGCTCGGCAATGTTAGGATCAATGGTGGAGATGAATGCGGTGCAGAGGGCAGAATAATCAATGATTCCATCGCGGTCGAGGGACTGAGCAGCCTGAATAATGGCAGTCCATTTCTCACTCATCCGCTTGAAGTCAGTGGATTGCACGTCCCATGACAGATAGAAATCAAACTCTTCGTTGATGTCACCCTTGTTGAACAGTTGAAGGTTGGTGTCCTTAACGCCCATTACGCGGAACATGACTTCATCTTGTCCGTACTGCTTGTAGAGCTTCCAGACCTGTCGGAAGGTGCGTGACAAACAACTGAGGAATTTATCCACCTCAAATTGATTGTAGATGGGGTCAATGGCAGGGTCACCCTCACGAGAGGCAAATCCATTGTACTCCTTGAATGAGGCTTCCAACAACGTCTCGGACGTGTTGGTGTTCATGTCAGGAATAGGACGATCTGCGTAATGGTATTCGTTGGGCCTGCGCTCCGAAATCATGGCTCCTGGCCCCCAGCGTCCTGGTGGGCGTCCTTGCGGGTAGCAAATGGGCGGAAGGATGCCTAGAGAGGCCGCGTCAATGCGACTATCTTTATGCGCCTTGATTTGGTCCTGCCAAGGCTTGCCTGGTTCTGGTACGCCGCGTGAATCGTGCAACTTGCGGCTCAGATACTCGCGACGGTACAAAACAAACGGATACTCGCCGTGGGCGTAACCAAGCAGACCTGTTTTGGCGTAGCCGTCATGGTTCTGATCGGCAGGCAGCATCGGGTTAAAGATGGTGCAGTAAATTCCTGGCGTTCCATCTTCGTCTGACAAGCGTTGGTAAGCGTAGACAACGCCAATGCGGTCAGTGAACCGCTGTTGAGTGTAGACGAAGGAACGACTGATAGGTTGAAGGTACTCGCTGGGGCTAATGGTAATCAGTTGTCCGCGTACTTTCTGAATGGCAGCTTCCACCCAATTCTCGTCCCAGCCATCGGTCTGTACCAAGGCACGCAATTGCTCCGCGGTAAAATACTCTACGCGGTAGATACCTGGCGTATGTTCAAGATCGGTAGAAAAGGATGGGATAAAAACGTGCTCATCCAGATTAAAAGCGCGGATGATGGGGTAGGACCGCTCAGGACCGTCCATTGGCACGGTGGTTTCACCTGTGTCGCGCAACTCTTTCAGCATCTTGCCAGCTTTGCCTTTGGAGCAATCGTATTGCTTGACAAAGATTTCCTTTAGGTCGTCGGCTGCGCTCTTGTCTTCCAAGAGGGCCATGATGTCGATAGCAGGAAACTGCTCTTGCAAATCTTGCAAACGGACGCTGACCATAACCTTCTCTTTGCGCTTCTCCCAGAATTGACCCATGACGGCAATGCCTTTTTCGTCCATGAAGTTAGCGCACATCTCAATCTCGCGCTCAATTTCAGGAATTTGCGTCTGAATCATCCAACGCATAAAGTTGCTGACGAGCTGGCTGCGGGAACCGTCCTCTGAGCCTACGGGTACAGCGGTAAGGTTCGAGCGTTTAAACGCCATTCCCTTCATCGCAACTTTCTTGTTGATGATATTATCAACGAGGAAGCAGCGCAAATCGCTAGCACCATCCCACGGAGTGGGGCTTACTTTGCTACCTTCGCGAGAATGCTTTTTACCATCGGCAGATTGACCGTTCCAGATAGCGTAACGTGTCTCGTAGTTCAACCGGCATTGATCAATAAATGGCTGGTTGTCGCGCACGCAATCTTCAAAGGCTTTCTTCAGCAGGTTGAAGTTTGGACCTTCGTTTTCAGACGGGGCCAATTGAAGGCCAGGGTCTGAAGTCATAGATTTGGCATTGCCGTCAATAGAACTCATAGGCTTATGTCACGACTATTGTAGGTTTTTAATAAATCAAGCAATCAATAACTCCAAGTCCTATCGTCAATCTGCTTATTGGCGTGCGGATCGACAAAGGAGCACTGGGAAACCAACAGGTACCGTAAACAGTCAATAGGATCCTTGCTAGCTTCGTCTTTGCCACCCTTGGCTGTATATTCCTGCAAGGAATAGATCAAATTTTGGCAGCGTTCGCTGATGTAAATTTTGGGCGCGTTGAGGGATGATATGGGTTTGCTTTCATCGTAGGAAAACAAGCCATTGATAAGCTGGATGCCGTTCTCGATTTCAACGCCAGGGGCTGGCAGAAAAATCATACCGGCATCGTCAAGCTCGCTGATAATTGTGGTAGCTCCATCCGCAGATTGTTTTTCGGCAGCACCTAGGCGTGGATCGATAAACCGCTCAAAGATAGTTTCCCCTTCCTCGCAATGTTTCATCAATTCGACGTAATCGTTGATGCCTCTCTTGGATCCTTTCTGAGCTGGGCCTGCTTTACCCTCGGGTCCGGTGCCTGGCAATGCCCAATCGTCGTAGTCGGGCCACTCGCGGTAAATCCACCACGTCCCTGCGGCATCAATCGCTGCCCAGATCATAAACCAATTTTTGGAGCCAGCGGGATCCAGCACCATGTAACGGGTAACATTGTAATCCACGTTGTTGGTCCACGGCAGTTTTTCGTGAGGGATGACGTTGACCTCTTTGTTGAACCCAGGAAACACGCTGGTCATGCTCTTGGTCGGCACGCCATAGGCACGGGCAAACACTTCATCTTTGGAGCGACCTAACAGTTTGTTCCTAAAATCTGAGGTATCGATAAAGCTGTTATCCTCTGTCCAAAAGTAATAAATGATGGTCCCAGGACGCGACAACGATTCTTGAACGACAGGAAGCTCGCGGCCTACGAGCGGGGCAAAACGTTTCTCTAACGTGCGAGTCTTGCCAAGGATGTCCTGCACCAAGGGTGTCCAGCCAGTAAGCGTGGTAAACGTCAGGAGAATGCGCCCGTGGTAGTCGGTAGTGCGGTACTGCAATGTCTCAAACATCTTCTGCGGGCATTCCTCGTCGCACCAAATTAGATGCGCCTTAAAACCTTCAGCTACTTGGGCATCGGCTTGATAGCTGCGGTAGTTGCTAAACTTAATGCTGCCTCCACGCCTAAATCCATTAACGGGTGGGAGGATGCAAATGTTGTCGGTAAAACCGTTCTTTTGGGAGTATTGAACGCTGTGATTAAGTCCTTTCTTGGTGGGCAAGTTGCGAATGCCATCGGGCAGGGCGTCCCAGATCATGCGTTGCTGATCTTCGATGGATCGGTCCTCGTTTACGTGGTAGGCCCGAACCTCTGCACCAGGGATTGTCCCTGCCGCCCAAACGCATAACCTGCTGGCTATCATCGATTTTGAACTACGATTTCCGCCCAGGATGACATGGTTTGTGTACTTGTCCCAGTTCTTCATCATGGTCTGCCATGATGGGAGGATCCAACCTGCACCTACCGGATTCATCAAAGCGTCGTGATTGCGTTGCTCACGAAACGTCAAGTACTCGGCCAGCTTCTCTTTAGGCCAACTCATCAGAACCGAATCAGGTGGATTAGAAACCCACGGAATTCCAAAGTCAGGTTTAAAATCATCGCAGTAATGAACATCGCCAAGTGCCATAATAAGATTATTTCTTCTTTTTGAAAGGTTTGATCACCGTTGCATAAGCCACACGGCTTATTTTCAACTGTTTCCAAGTAATGATGCCTTGGCCATCAATGTTAATGCCTTCAGGTTCTGCACTGACTGACAGACGGGCGTATTCCCTTGCGCCCTCAATGTCCGGTTCAATTAACCATTCGTTAATTTTTGTACGAGTAATCATTGGGCAGGGTGAGATGCGTTTCCTGCAATAGCCAATGATTCTTTTTATCAACACATCAGGTATTAGAAACGCTAATAACAACAAATGCTGTGAATTTTTAGCTTCAAAGCCTGAGTAATGATTGCAGGTTTATTGCATGGCCACTAAACGAATCCTCATTGGAACTCCGCTCAAGGGCGATATTCCTAAATCTTATTTTCGGACTAGCCTAGTTATGGCGTCCGCCAAGATTCCTGATGTCAAACTAGACTGGATTTTACTAGATGGTCCTGCGGTACAGATTGCCCGCAACGAAATTGCAGCTTACGCTATTGAGAACAATTTTGATGAAGTCATCTTCTGGGATAAGGATGTCTTGGCGCAACGCAACGGGGTTGATGTCACGGACAGTGCATTGATGCGGCTGATCGGACATGACAAAGATATTGTCACGTCGGTCTACGCCTCTCGATCCTTAGACACGCATTGGCACGTTACGCCGTTGCATGGTGAGGTGGCTAACGAGGAAGGATTGCAGAAAGTAGAACGCGCAAGCATTGGTTTTTCTAAAATCAAGGTGTCCGTGTTTAAAGCTATTGCTCACGATAACCCAGATCGAGTGGCTATGCTGTTGGATCCTAATCGTGCGCCACGTTCCATTCCTGAACTGTTTCCTATGGAACTCCAAGGACGCAACATTCCGAGCTACCGTTTGCAACAGATCAAGAATGCCATGACTGATTGCAAGAATGATGATAAGTTGCGGATGCGAATTGAACGTGAGTTGTCCGTGCGCTACGATGAACCCAATGCCTACCTTTCGGAGGACTATGGGTTCTGCAAGCTAGCGCGGGAGTCTGGCTACGACATCTGGATGGATACCCTGATGGTACTTGGTCACGAGTCCAGAGTCACACTGCCTATTGAAACGCCCAAGCTCATGGAAATGTTGTCCGAGCCTTGGCGCAAAGAAGAATTGGCCGTAATCAAAACTCAACTGATTGAACAGAACCAGAAGGCTAAAGGAAAAAATAACAACCTCCGCAACTGACCATGAATGCTGACTACAAAGTAATTACCCCTGAGCAACGGTGGCACGCTGGCCGACAAGCAGAGGCGTTCTTTAGCCTGCTGGACGCTCACGATAAACTTAAACAAGAGCATCTAAAGTTGCAGGAAGAAATGAAAAAGCTCCGCAAGGCTATCAAAACAGGCAAGCCCACTTAGTCCTTAACAGCCCCTGTCTTTTTGCTGATCTTAGCGTCGATGTCATTGCAGTTACCAATGTCTACGGGGGCTGATTGAATCGTAGGCACGCCCGTCTTGCCACTCAAGCGGGCGACAATCTCCTCCTTGCTCAGAGAGCCATAGTTGTTAACTTGGATATTAACGTTGGCCCCTTGCGTAGCGTTTAGACCGGCAATGCGTTGCCGTTTGTCAATCGCTACCGCCAAGTTAAACCCCAGCGTCTGTAAGGGTGTGTCGTCTACTGTTTCCAGCATCCGGTCCACAATCTTATCCGCCAAGGTATCCAGCTTGCCTATGAGTCTTTGATTAAATTCTTCCACGGTAATTCCTACAATACGTTGCAGAACCCTGCGATCATCAACCGTTACATCACCCAAAGAGGGATGCTTCTTCAAGCCCAATCCTCTCCCGTCTAGCGTAGCCATCGCCACAGAATTGATTAACCTCTGCGGGCTGTAAGTCGCCTTGCCATGCTTGCCATCAACTTTGACTCCTTTAGCCATACAGCTTACGGAGCAAGGCCATTAGCCCATTGCGAAGCCTGTTCCCTAATGCGGGCAATGTACTCATCGGCTGACTCAGGCTTTCTAGGAAACACGGTATCCTGCTTCAGGAACTGAGGCAGCACATGGCTGGTATCTACGGCATCTGCTGCCGCGGCTACAACCTCCGCCACAGGCTCAGGCTCAGCCACAACCTCCGCCACAGGCTCTGCCTCCACACCTTCATTCACATCCATCCGCCTTATCACCATATACTCCGAATCCGTATCATCTGCACTGAGCCAAGTCCGCTTCACCCACACCCGCTCTCCCCTGACCAGCCCATTCCTCCAGTCCCAATTAGCCACCTTAGTCCACAGCTCGCCACCACCACCTCCACCATCTTTCCCTGGCAATCTCAGCTCATTGTATTGCTTGTTACGGCACACCTTCCCCACTAACCCTTCTCCTTCTTCTACCCATCTAGACTCACCCCAACTACTAGCATAAGTAGCTTTTTCCACACTTCTATCTGCTTGACCAAAACCCCTATTCCCCTCCAACTCCCCGTGAGGGGAGTGAAGCTCTTGTGCCGTCTCTTGTGCCGCACAATTACCACCACTGGCATCTGCCAAGCCTGCCTCTTCTGCCAAGGCTATAGCTCCTGCTACTTCCCTAATAGCCTCTACGTCCAGCGTCAGCTTTCCTCCTGACTGCAAAATTCGTACCTCTTGGGTGGATTTATGGTTATAATTATCCGCGCTGGCAAGCTGACCCCCCTCCCCCCCATCCGGCTGAGCCGTGTCACCAGTATTGGTGCAGTCAATACGTGTATCCACCTGAGGGTTACTAGAGAGCAGTGTCGCAAGGTATCCGGTTAAGTGATACTGTTCCGCATAAGCGTGGGCGTCACGGGCGCGTCCGCTCTTGACTAGTGTGCTTAGCCACGATTCACGGCCCGCTACGCGCTTGCGGCTAGGCCTGCCAAGACGACGCTTGCGAACGGCTGGCGAGGAAACGGCTACAACGGAGGAGGAGGAGACAGAGGAGGAAAGGGCCATGGGGCGGAAATTGCGAATGGAAGGATGGATAAGCAAGTCATAAGTGATAAGTGATGCTTATAGGGGTATTAGGAGAGCTACTTGCGTCCTGGCATGGGGAAACGTGCAAAGAAATAACTTGAAGTAAGGGGGTGAACAGGTACGGTGTGGGTAGCCAAGGCACACCGCCCTGGCGCAACCCGTAAAGAAAATCCGTTATCCTATGAACCTCCTGCAGATTCTAGAACAAGCCCGCCGTCGCAATGCGGCGCAAGAGTATTACCTTTATACGCAGAGCCCTGAGGGCAAAGCTGCCGCCTTGGAGTTAGACCGCTTGCGGGCGGAATGTGACAAAGCGGAATCCAATTACCTCGCTCTTTGTGCTCGGCATGACGCGGAGCGGGCCGCGGAGGTGGTACAATGAGCCTGACACCCAAAACAGACAAGCCGTCCTTTAAGGCTTACAGAGACGCAGTGGTCGCGTGCGATGCACTCTTCGAAATTATCATGTCAGAGGACGGCATTGGAATCTGTGGTGGCCGCGAAGGATGGAACAAGTTGTGTTCGGCACGCGATGCGATGCGTGAGGAGTGCACGCGGCGTTTGAACGTCTGGATTTCTGAAACCGCATGAACCTTACACCCGAAGACCGCGCCGACATTATCGGCTCACTCTTTTTCCTCTCGACTCTAGCCGTTTGCCTATTTCTTGCGTGTTTCCTCTAATGAGGGGAACGCAAACAGTAAACCAATCAGTACAACACACACACACAAACATATGAAAACGAACACAGAACTTGCCGCCCTAATCACCGCAATGCCTGCTCGCTCCGCTTGGAAGCGGGGAATAAAAGCCTACGCCCTTGAGATGATTGAAGGAGCGGAGGGCGAATTGTCCTCCTTTACCGATTTGAAGAAGGAGCTCTTGAACGGCGCTGCCAATTGGCGTGAGTACTCCTATGGCGGATGCGCGCTGATTTATGACGGGGACATCGCGGAACGGCTCTGCGCGCCTTCCGAGTACCGCCGGACGCGGCAAGGTGAGCGTGCGCCGAATAGTCGCGAGACTTGGCTAGAGGTGCAGGCAAGGGCGCTAGGGCAGGCCGCAACACTGATTGCTACGGCAGCGAAGGAGGGGGGCAAATGAATAAGGTGCTTTACCAGTACCTTTTTACCCTGCTTTCCAAGGGGGAAAAGATGACGGCGCGTGAACGCGAACATTTCGCCTTTCTTAGCAATTTAATGGATTCGGAAAAGTAGGGGCCGCAAACCCTCACTCCTTCGCCCTGCCCTCTCTTTAAGAGGGGCGGGGTTTTTGAGTGCCAAGGCATAACGCCCAGGCATCCCGTAAAACCAAAACCAAAACAGAATGAAAACAAAGACGAAACACACGCAAGGGCCATGGAAAGTTTTAGAGAACGGCAAGGGCATTGGAAAACATTGCGTTGGCACGACGAGCGACGCGCCAATCCAGGCGGTCATTTGCGAAATCGACACCAAGAGTCTCCAAACAAATGACGCGATCCGGTTGGCAAACGCCCGCCTGATTGCCGCCGCGCCTGATTTGCTTGCCGCACTGAAGTCTCTTCGCTGGCAGTACCCGGCCAATTCTGAGGCCCATGAGATTGCCGCAGCCGCCATAGCCAAAGTGGAGGGGAACGTATGAACGCACTAATTGAAAACCTGATAAATGGAAACTTGAAGGCCGCAAAGGAGCAGGCTAAGCGTTACGCACTATTTGCGATCGCAAGCGCCGCCATGACCTACGGCATGACACGAAACAAAGCAGTCATGGCGGCGGCGTATCTTAAAGGCCGCGCAACGTTCCAAGCTTACTGTGACGCCGAATGAGCCTTAACAATTGAACACGGGCCACGCCCCACAGCGTGGCCTTTTTCTTTGCCTATTTCCCGCCCATCCTAGGCCTTTTTCAGCCCATCCGCAGGCGCGTCCATGCATTCGCCTAGGCTCGCTCGCGGCGGGCCAAGGATTCGCGTGCGTTTGATGTAACGTGCGACGTTACGGATGTAACGCCTGACGTTACATGGCCGAGCAATTTGACCAGCAAATTTGACCCAGCAATTCGACCAGTGAATTTGATCCGTGAATTCGACCAGCAATTTGACGGACAGATTTGACCCGTGAATTTGACGGACAAATTCGACCAGTGAATTCGACCAGCAATTTGACCGGCTAATTTGACCCAGTAGATCAGCTACTGGATAAGGGTCATGCAACATTTTGTCTTGTCTTACCGTTTTACCTCTTACAATCTCCCTTTCGTTCAGTCAACCCAACCAGTAACCAAACTAGTCTATGAAACTTACACCTGATGACCTAAATGATATTTGCCGCGCCAGCGTTGGTGCGGTCCAATGCCCAGCTCCTGCAAGCCTTAATGACGAGCAGCTGGATGCGTTTAACGCCGCAGGCGAGCGGATGTTTTTTGCCGCCGTCGAGGCGGTCAATACGTCCATGACGCAGGACGAAGCTTTCGCTGCTGCCCATGCCGCTGCCAGCATCCAGCAGGATGCCGACACGGAGACACCGATCTCTGACGAGTACACCGAGGACGGCACGCTCCACGACTACCAGTCAGGCGACTTCATTCGTCGGCCCACCCCGCAAGAGTCGGCTGACAGCATCGAGGCCGCTAAGTCAGACAAGGGTGCTGGAGTCATCCTCGTCAATGGTCGCTCCTGTTACGTTTCCAGTTAATTCAACCCACAAAATCCACCCATGAAAAGTCATTCCCGCACACACTCCGAGCGCGAGGCCGCACAGGCCCGCGACGAACAACGCCGCAGCGAGTACGCCAGATACGCCCCGTTGTCGGCAGAGATTGCCGCCATCTATGACAGCCGCAGGCTGACAGAGGAAGACGTTGACCACCTCGCGGAGATTTATAGCGAGGGGCGCACTTACAACCGCAACGCCAGTCTCCGTTCGACCCATGAATAAACGCATCACCCGACAAGATATCGAAGCGTGCGTTTGGAGCAGATCCAGCGTGCGTTGCGCCATCGCCTACCGTGCTGCCCTAGGTTTCATCAAAAATTCAGGGGCCGACATCTATTCCCAGAAAGCAATAAAAACCATGATGAGGTATCACGCCAAGGACGCCATTCGCGAGGCCCGTATGTTCACACCCATCAGCACACCATGAGCTGGGAAAACACAGCCTGCCCATGCGGTGGGAAAAAACTAACAGATACAATGCTCTGCTCGCCGTGCGAGCAGGCATTTGCCACCCACCAAGACAGATTGGCTATGTGGGATGCCGCATTGCCCTTTCAGAGCCGCCGTGAGGCTGCAATGAGGGTTCTAGCCATGTCCCGCAAGCGTTCCCGTTCCCTCCTTCCATTATCCTATTCCTAAAATGAAATCTTTCTGCATCGAGTGCGGCCACACGCACGGTCACCACCACCAAAACTGTCCCGAGCTTCCCGAGATCCAGGAGGATGCGGACATCGAGATAACCGTTACCAGCGAAGCGGAGGACGGATTCAGCCAATTCGACCTGATCCCCTGATTTGACCCACCTCCTAACCACCCTTAACGGGGTGGTTACAGGGTGCGCCATTCGCGAACCGTTAACACAACCAGTAAAACCAGCCATGTATCACCCAGCCATGAATACAAAATCAAAGATCCTGCCGACCATTCACCTTAACGGCAGTTCAGCCCAAAGTTTGACAGACGATTACAGCCATGCACGTCGCGCCGTGCAGGAAGCCATTACCGCACTGAAAGCAGTCGATTTCAACGCTCGCGACTATTACGTCCACAGCAACCCAGCCGCATGGATGCTAGCGGTCTTGCAACGTGAGGAAATCTACCAGCATCTCTCAGATGCTTTTAATGCTCTGCACGAACATGAGCTTCATTGCTCGCAATTCATCAAGGAAATCCGCCCATGAATCACCATCCCATGAACAAAGCGCAATGGCTGGCAGCTTGGCGAACCTACCGTGAAAGCGGTTGGTTGCGCTCAGTCTCACTCGACGGCAAAGACGCCGCCCGCCTCTGCTCAGAGGCCAACATCCAGAGGCATAACGATCCGTACCCGTACGCCTCGCTCCGTGACAGGCTCCAGTGCTACAAACTCAAGCACCGATGACCAACCAATCCCTCCAGCGGCTTCAACGAGCCGCATGGAGCACACCCAAAGGCAAATGCTTAGTGTCAGCCCGTGACATTTCCGCCCTGATCTACGCATGGGCCAAGCTACAGGAGCGGCAAAAAACCCCGAAGTCCAAACCATGAAGGTTCTTGTCGCCTGCGAGTATTCTGGGGCCGTCAGGGATGCATTTGCCCGATTGGGGCACGACGCATGGTCTTGCGACCTGATGCCTTCAGAATCGCAAGGAAACCACCTTACAGGCGATGTCAGGCCACTGCTCAGAGAGCAATGGGCATGGGATTTGATCATCGCATTTCCCCCTTGCACTTACCTGTGCAGCTCGGGGATGCATTGGACAGTGCGGGGGCTGCGGGATCCCCAGCTAACCGAAGATGCGCTCGACCTAGTGAGGACGCTGATGAATGCCGATTGCCCCCGCATCGCCCTTGAGAATCCGATTGGCTGCATCTCCAGCAGGATTCGCAAGCCTGACCAGAAGATCCACCCTTGGCAATTCGGCCACCCAGAATCTAAAACCACTTGCTTATGGCTAAAAAACCTCCCGCCACTCATCCCCACCAACATCCTGACAAAGCCACCAAACGGACGCTGGGAGAATCAGACACCCAGCGGTCAAAACAAGCTCGGGCCAAGCAAGGATCGGTGGAAGATCCGGTCAAAAACGTATCAGGGGATAGCCGACGCTATGGCCGCGCAATGGAGTGTGTCCGCATCGTCTTCGCCAGCGATTGCCAACCCTGCCCCGATTGCGGAGAACCTGTTTGCGTGGGCTGCAATGAACACTACGCAGAGTGCGAGTGTCTAGGGCCAGACAACGCCACAGAACAGGGCTGGCAGCTTGCCGAAACCGAGGACGGGACAGTGTACGCCATTCGTGAGCGTCCCATTTAACCCAGTAATTTGACCCAAGGATTCAACTAGGGAATTTGACGCAGCAGTTTGGCTGGCAGATTCCCTTTTTCATTTTGATCCTAGCAATTCCATGCCCTGCGGCTCCAATAATTTGGACTGAAAATGTTATCCTTGCCCGTTATCCCACCGGACCGAGCACAGTAGCTTTTCTTTCGTGCTGGCTGATCCTTCTTGATGGACATCTTGGGATCTCCGAAGCGGACGATCTTCGTTTTCCCGTTTTTCTTGACGAGGACAGCCGACTTCTTCTTTCCGCCAGGCGTCCGCTTTACCTTTCCGTACCCGCTAAACTTCTCTCCACGGTGCGTAATCATTTGAGCTTCTTCTGGGCCTTGTGTTCCCGCTTGTCAATCATCCTCCACTTGACCACCTGTCTCCAGTCGCCTGATACCTCATCCCTGACTTCCGTCTTCCCCCCTGCTAGTTCAACTTCCACTGGCAGATGAGCACTGTGAGGAAGGATCCAGTCCGCTTTATTCCATTGGTTGAGTTTCACGGCTGGGTGCAAGGTGCGTTTTGGCTCGGGTAACGGTTGGGCATAGCTCACCCCTTGTAAGGGGGCGAGCTTTAGATGCAAATGCGCCTTGGACGGGGTGTCTGGGACATTGAGGGATCCGCTCGGGCGTGCCAGCTGCACACGGATTGACCTCGGCTCACTAGGTAAACCTACACTCTTATGCCAGCGGGTAATCGTTCTGGCTGCCGATACTGAGGATCAGAGGCTGATTCCTAACCCACCTTGCGGTGCGGCGGCTTGTGGGCCAATCTCAGCTTGAGGTCTTTGCAGCGTTGCGGGCTGCTTACGCATCAGGGCGTAAAAACGCCCGCAGAGGTTGCAGTCTCGGCGGGCGTTCAAACTGACTACTAAAATTGATTGCTCGTCTCGGCTGCAACTCCGGTGACAAGGGAGAAGAAAGTAACGAATTAACAGGGGCGCAAGATTTATTTCAACAATAATGAGAAAAAGAGTTGCAAGCTAAGTTAAAATGTATCTTATCAGTCCCATCGAGAGGCATTCCGCCTCTCACAACCAGTAAAAACAGAACACATGAATAAGTCACAACATTGGTACGATCAGAACGGGAACGCTTGCTTTGAGGTTCCTAAGGCCAAAGGTGGCGGGATGCGGGCCACTACGCTGGCAGACGCTCGGAAGCTCGGGCTGTACCCCAGCGTTACAACCATCATGTCAGTTATGGCCAAGCCACAACTCGACGATTGGAAGTTGCAACAGGTCGCTGAACGAGCCTACGCCAACCCACCGCAAGACGGCGAAGAGGCATCGAGCTATGTCAGACGCACCATTGTCGGAGCATTTGAACAAGTCAGCGATGCAGCCGATCTGGGGACGGCCATTCACGGTGCCCTAGAAGCTCATTTTAAAGGCCTTCCTATCCCAGAGGGTATGGACGCCTACGTTCGGCCTGTCGTGGCCGCGCTGGACGTTGCTGGGATTCGGCTGATGCAGCACGAACTCCGGTTGGTCAACGCTGTCAACGGCTACGCTGGCACCACCGACGCAGTGATGGTCCGTGACGGCAAGCAAGGCATCCTAGACTTCAAGTCCCGCAAGACCAAGGCGGGCGTCAAGTGCGAGCCGTGGGACACTGAACCCATGCAAATCGCCGCTTACGGTGTGGCCAAGTTCCTCACCGTCCCCACCTGTGGGGCCAATGTCTACATCTCAACCACTGAACCAGGACGCGTGGACGTAGTGCATTACAACCATTCCGAGCTCCACGCAGCTTGGCACGCCTTCCGAAATATGATCGAACTCTGGCAGTACCTCAAAGGGTATCGCCCGCCCTCTTTGTCAGCAACCAGTAACACGTCAGTAAACCAATAAAACAAAACAGTCATGCCTATCAACGTATCCAACAAAACCAAGTCAGATCCCGTGCCCGCTGGCACCCATCACGCAGTCTGCTACGGAATCATCGCCGTTGGCACCCAGCCATCCGAGAAGTTCACCCCTCGCCAGAAGATTGTCGTGTGCTTCGAAATCCCATCGGAACGCATCACAATTAAGGATCAGGATCTGCCACGGGGCATCAGCAAGCGATACACCCTTAGCCTTAACGAAAAGAGCAGCCTCCGCAAAGACCTCCAGTCGTGGCGTGGCAAGCCGTTCACGCAAGAGGAACTTAACGGCTTTGATGTCTCCAAGGTGATCGGCTCCAATTGCCTCATCTCCGTCCTTCACTCTGATCGCGCTGGGGCGGTGTACGCTGACATTAGCGGTATCTCCGCTTTGCCGCGGCAAATGGCGTCAGTCCGACCAGAGAACACACCGCTGTACTTCAACCTGCTGGAATCCATTGATCTGGCCAAGAAGACGGGCAACACGGATGTCAATTGGCCCTCCGAGCTGCCAGCGTGGGTGCAGAAAATCTGCTCCCAAGCAGACGAGTACCTAGCATTTCGTGGTGGAGAGTCGGCTGAGAGTCCAGCGGCTAAAACCATTGGCAAGCTGATGGAAACACAGGATCTTGCCGCAGAAGGTGACAGTGAAAGCGTCCCATTCTAATCATGAAAACCAGTACAACGGGACACCAGATAGAACTAGGCGAATGGCTAAGGGACCAATGCTTAACGCACATTCTTGAGCACACGCCCGATAGTTGGGTGGAGGCGTTTGAGGAGAAGGCAGGACGGTTGCTACGGACGCAGGGATCCTTCACCGCAGAGGAAGTTGTTAGCCATGTCGGGCCACCACCTAACCATGTAAACGCCATCGGGGCCGTGTGCCGAGCTTATGCCCGACGCAATGACCTCGTTGGCTCCTACGAGAAGGCCACCAACCCAGCAGCTCACGCCCGCGTCATCGTCCGCTGGAAGGATGCCAATCAACAATGAACACGTATGTTTGGTTATTTGCGTGCTTTATCTGGCTTCTTATTGGGATCCTCATTGGCGTTTTCGGCAGTGGAGATTCCGACTACAGCGACGATTGACCTAGATAGGCTGATAGCCTGCATCGAACACAAAGAGGGTGCCCCTTGGAGCAATTCAGGGGGTGCCCTCCAATTTACTAGAGCGACGTGGAGCGATTTCTCCACTGACCCCTACACTTGGGCCTCGCGGCCCGACAAAGCCCGCCAAATCGCACGGAAAGCCCTATTGCGGGCCATCCAGAGAATGCATCAGGACGGCATTCAACCCTCAGTGTGGCTCCTCGCCCTGCGCTGGAACTGCGGATACGCAGGAATGGTGAAGCGAATGGAGGGACGCTGGGACTACGCAGAACACATCAGGAATCTTTATTACGACCATGAATTTCTCAGAACACGCCTTTGACGCCTGCTGCCGAGAGGCCAAGGCTATTGGCAGACGGCTGAATAAAACTGAATGGCTGGAGGCCATGCAGGAGGCTTACGACTCTTACCCGCACGAAGGGCTGTTGGCTACGGATACACCCAAAGTTAGGGCTACCCGCGTAAAGGCAGTAGACGCGGAATGGCTGGAGAGCTTGGAGCAGAATCCAGCCTATGCCGGCATCGACATAAAGCGTGAGCTAGGGAAAGCCCAAGCCTGGGCATCTGTCCGCAAGGTAGGCGTAAGCCAGATGCGCTTTCTCAATTGGCTCAACAAGGCGCAAGTGTCCGATCGGCCTATTCAGTTTAACGGAGCAGGGGCCACCTCGTTCCCCACTCCCTCCGCTCAAACCAGCAGTGAACCCAAAGGCTGGCGTGAATGGGTGCGCGAGAACTCCACAGATCCTAGCAATGCAGATAGACCGTGGAACGCATTAGAAGCAGTAGCTCAGAAATACATTTTAACCCAACTACAGAAATGAACACACTTACACCCACACCCCGAACCGACGCAGCGGTAAAGCTGACCTTCGCCGCAGGTCACAACACCGTTTGTCCGAACTTCGCCCGCACGCTGGAGCGCGAACTCACCGCCCTCACCGCCGAGCGCGATCAACTCCGCGCCGACTGCGAGAACGAAACGAAATGGGCCGCGCACTACCTAGCTCAGTCGATCGCGGACAAGTCACGCGCCGAGAAATCCGAACGCGCTGAGACCGTCGCCCTCGCCAACTGGAACGGCGCGCTTGAGCGGGCCTTGAAAGCCGACGCCGAACTCGCCACCGAGCGGGCGCGGCGGGATGATCTGGTTGCGGACATAAACGATGCCTGCATCACGCTCGCATCCGCCAAGGACGACTGCGACGACTACGCTATGCAGAACACGGGGTTTAAGCTAGAGGCTGTTCGCGATGTGTTGCTACAGTACATTCCGAACGCGGCGATGAAGGGGGGCGCGAAATGAGTGCCGACTTTTGGATGGGATTCTCTGCTGGGCTCGCGTTCTTGGTCGTGGTTCTCAGCGCATTTGCCGCTCTCTCAAAGCGCATGAGCGCCGAGAACCGCAAGGCGCACGAGGCTACGACGGGACTGCTTGAGGATGCGAATTATAACCGCGACCGCATCGCCAATCAGCTTTCCCGCATTGCAAACGAG
>Ga0209086_10000346_pt1 | contig 40252 bp, 38 predicted proteins | sample M_130207_XF_Meta_FD_187312 | JGI IMG/M metagenome (GOLD analysis project Ga0209086, IMG submission 187312) | Freshwater microbial communities from Lake Montjoie, Canada to study carbon cycling - M_130207_XF_MetaG (SPAdes) (version 2) | ecosystem: Environmental > Aquatic > Freshwater > Lake... | reverse complement strand
TCACGATCAGGCTATTCGACATCTGATCGATGAACTCAATGCTACCCAGACCGCTTTTCCCGGTACCTCCCTCACGCTGGTCTATAAACTCGGGTCAAACTGACTTCACCCGGATCAGGAGGTCTGAGCCTACTGGGCTACGTCAAAATATCTCGCACGACGCGCGACGGCTCCACCCCGGTGAGCCGGAAGTCGAGCCCTTGGAATCGGTACGTGAACCGGCTGTGGTCGATGCCCAGCAAATGGAGAATCGTAGCGTGCAGGTCGCGCACGTGGACCCCGTTCTCGGCAACATTGTAGCTGTACTCGTCGGTCGCACCGTAGCTCAAACCAGGCTTCACCCCGGCCCCGGCCATCCAAATCGTGAAGCAGCGTGGATGGTGATCGCGGCCCGCTTCGATACTGTCCCACTGGCCCTGGCCGGCGACGCTGCGCCCGAACTCGCCGCCCCAAATCACCAGCGTATCGTCCAGCAGCCCCCGCCGCTTCAAATCGGTCACCAGCGCCGCGCTCGGCTGGTCGGTATCCCGGCAACGGGCCGTACACCAGGACGGCAAGCGGCTATGATGGTCCCAGTCCGGATGGAAAAGCTGGATAAACCGCACGCCTCGTTCGGCCAGCCGACGGGCCAGAATACAGTTGGCGGCATAGCTGCCCGGACGGCGCGAATCGGGGCCGTAAAGGTTGAACGTCTCCTCGGTTTCGTCCTTCAGATCCGTCAGGTCGGGCACGCTGGTCTGCATCCGATACGCCATCTCGTACTGCCGAATACGCGTCGCGATCTCGGGGTCGCCGGTCTCGTCCAGCCGCCGCTGATTGAGCTCGGCCAGACCGTCGAGCATGTTCCGGCGCAGAGGGCCGGGAAGCCCCTCCGGGTCCCGCAGGTACAGCACCGGATCCTTCGCGTTCCGTAGCTTCACGCCCTGGTAGCGGGACGGCAGAAAGCCGCTGCCCCAGTAATGGTCATACAGCGGCTGGTCGCTCGGGCGCTGCATTTTCGACAGGAGCACAAGGTAGTCCGGTAGATTCTGGTTCACCGATCCCAGGCCATAGCTGGCCCACGCTCCCACGCTGGGTCGACCGGGTAGTTGGTTCCCTGTCAGGAACTGAGTCATGGCCGGAGCATGGTTAATTTGGTCGGTGTGCATCGACTTCACAAGGCAAATATCGTCGACGACCTTCCCAAGGTGGGGGAGCCATTCGCCGAGCTCGGTGCCGGACTTGCCATGCCGGATGAACTTGGCGATCGGCGGCATGATCAACTGCTTCTGGTTGGCGGTCATCGTCGTGACGCGCTGGCCTTGGCGGACCGAGTCCGGCAACTCTTGGCCAGCCCATTTGAGCAGGCCGGGTTTGTGGTCGAACAGTTCGAGTTGGGAGGGGCCGCCCGATTGCGTCAGGAAGATGACCCGTTTGGCCTTGGGGGCAAAGTGGGGTAACTTGTCGTTCGCTGCTTCGAGAGCAGAGAGGGCAATCGCACCCAAGGATTGAGACAGGAAAAAGCGGCGATTCATGCGGTTATCCTTCGCGGTGGAGTTTGTAGGGGTAAACCTTGCCGCTGTTCCACTGGCAGACGTAGAGGTTCTGTTCGCGGTCGACGCAGACGTCATGGACATTTTTAAAGAGGGCCGGTTGGGCTTGGAGCAGAAGCTGCAGCCGACCGTCCTTATAGACCGGCGGTTCAGCCCCCGGAGCGGCCACCACACGGTCGTTCTGGTCCAGGATTAAGACGAAACCGCGGCCTTGCCACATCCGGTAGTCCTCGGCGAACATCCCGAAGCAGACGCCCGAATAAAGGTACTGGCCGGAGATCACCGGGCGGCTGACAAAGGCGCCGGGGAGGTAGACGGTGCGGACGTGTTCGCCGGTCAGGGTGAACCAGTGGAACTCGTTCCGAATCCTTTCGGTACAGACGATCAACGGCTCCGGCCCGCGGGTATCGAGGGCCACGCCATGGGCCTGAGCGAATTTTCCCTTGTTGATGGGCTGCAGGCTGCGGCCCCCGAATTTGCTCAGGAACTGCCCGTTTTTATCGTACCGAAAGATATATTGCGAGCCGTACCCGTCGGCGACATAGATATCGCCGGTGGGACCGATGGCGGTTTCCGTCGGGCTGTAGTCTCCGACGTCGACGGGCTTCGGCAGTTCGAGTTCGATGCGGCCTGCGAGCGTAGTCTTCAGCACCCGGCCTGTGCCGGTGTCGGTCAGGTAGAGATGATCGGCGTGATAGGTCAGGCCGTGCGCCCCCTTCAGGTTCAGCGTCCACGCATCGACGAGCTTGCCGGATGTCTCATAGACCAGGACGTTGTTCTGAGCATGGTTCGTCAGCAGGAACAGGCGACCGTCCGTCACTTGGACCATCTCATGGCAGTCGTTGACGGGGTACTTGGCGGGGTCCGCTTGGGACCACTTCGTGTCCAGGCGGTAGCGAAGGTTGGGATTCGGGGCGAACAGCGTGCTCATTTGTTGGATCCAGTGGCGGCGGGAGTTACTCATGGGTGATCGCCTCGTCGAGGTTCAGGATAAGGCTGGCGACCAGCATCGCGGCGGCTCGCTCAGCGGTCGGCTCAGTCTTCGATTTGCCCGAAGCAAGAAGATTCGCAGCGTCCTTCGGGTTAGCTCGGTAGTGCTGCAGCGCGGTGTCGAATTGGCGCTGGAGAATCGCCGCTTCCGCTGCGTCGGGACGCCGGTGCAGAACCCTTTCAAAGATCCGCGCCAGGGGCAGGGTAGCTAGCGCCTGGGAGGCTTCCAGATAGGTTTCGTCGTTCAGTAGGGTCAGCGCCTGCAGCGGCGTATTGGTGCGCGAAGTGCGGACCTCGCAGGAGCGGCGCTGGGCGGAATCGAACAGGAACGTCGGCGCGATCGTGCGGCGCCAGAACGAGTAGAGCGTGCGGCGATACTGCGCTGCTCCTTCGCTGGGGTCGTAGCGAAAGCGGCCCATGAAAAGCTCTTCCCACACCCCTTCCGGTTGATAGGGGCGCACGGGCGGTCCGCCGAAAGCCGGGTTCAGCAGGCCGGCGTAGCGGATGGCGGCGTCGCGCAGCATCCAACTCGGCAGCCGAAAACGGGCTCCCCGGGCGTATTGAAGGTTCGCCGGATCTTGCGCCAGTTGGGCGGGCGTCGCGTGGGAGTCGCGCTGGTAGGCTTCGCTCGATGCAATCAGCCGCAGGATGTGTTTCACGTCCCAGCTCTTCTCAACAAACTCCACCGCGAGCCAATCGAGCAACTCGGGATGCGTCGGCTGGTCGCCCTGCTGGCCGAAATCTTCAGGAGTCCGCACGAGCCCCACGCCGAACATCAGTTGCCAAAGCTGGTTGACGATCACCCGGGCGGTGAGGGGGTTCTCCGGCGAAATCAACCAGTTGCCCAGACCCAGGCGATTGCGCGGCTGGTCCGGAGCCATCGGGAAGATGGCCGGAAGGACATTGGGAGTGACGACCTCGCCTTTTTTATCCCACACTCCGCGAAGCAGAATATGCGATTCGCGCGGCGTGGGGCGTTCCGCCAGCACCATGACGTTCACCTTCGTCGACCCTTTCACCTCGTCGAACTGTCTCTGGGCACGGTCGAACGCGGCGCGGGCGGCGACGTAAGGAGCGTGGTCGGTCAGAAACTGAGCGAAGAGCCGTTCTCGGATGTCGGGGACGTTGGCGGCAAGCTGTTCGAGGGGCGCGGGGCCTAGCGTATCTACGGCAGGACCGCGGTCAGCCGTAGCCGAAAGGCGGAAGCGGCCGATGTTCTGGTTCCCCGCCGTCGACCGGTGGCGGAGTTCAATCAGCACCTCCTCCTGCGGGCCGAGGACAAGCGGTTCGGCGAGTTCGAACTGAGCCGTGTGCGGCTTGGCTTTGTCGGCGCCCAAGGTCGTCCAGCCGTTCCGTGGATCGTCGTCCAGGGTGTCCTTAATGTCGCCGTAGTTGTTGTTGGTCTTCTTGTCGGCAGAGTAGTCGGCGATGGCGGTTTTAACCGAGATGTCACGTAGTTGAGAGGTCCCAGGCGTCCGGACTTGGAACTTGACGTCGGTCAGCAGAAACTCGCCGGACTCTTGGCGCGATAGGCGTGGGTTCGGTAGGATCTCGAGCTTGAAGCCGGTCACCCGGGGGAGGGCGACGCGGGTAGCCAGGCGGTAGTCGTCCTGACGCGGCAGGGGGCCTGTCGTTTGGATCGCCGCATCGGACTCGACCGTGAACTGGGTGCCTTCGGCCGAAGTGAGGCTGTGCGGGCGGAGGAGTTGCCAAGCCTGATATCCGCCCTTCACCCGGGCGGTTTGGGCTTCGAGCCATCTGGCGAAGGGCGCTGCGGCGGCCACGCGGGCCAGGCGTTCAGCCGGCTTTCGTTGGTCAAGCAGTTGCTGCGCTTCGGCGATCGCGCGGGCGGCGTACGGCGACTCATACGAGAGATAGGGGTTGGCCTTGCGGCCCGCTTGGCCGTCTTCGTCGATCGAGTTAAAGAACGCAGTAAAGGAGTAGTAATCGCGATGGGCGATCGGGTCGAACTTGTGCGTGTGGCACTGGGCGCAGCCAAGCGTCAGGCCAAGGAAAACCGTGCCGGTCGTGTTGGTTCGGTCCAGAACGTAGTCGATGCGGGACTCTTCCGCCAGGCGCCCCCCCTCCCCGTTGGTCATATGATTCCGGTGGAAGGCGGTCGCAACCTTACTTTCAGGGGTGGGGTTGGGGAGCAGGTCGCCCGCGAACTGGTGGAGGGTGAACTGGTTGAACGGCAGGTTCTTATTGAAGGCGTCGGCGACCCAGTCGCGCCAAGGCCAGTTGGTCCGGTTGTCGTCGGCCTGGAAACCGTCGGTGTCGGCGTAGCGGGCGCCATCGAGCCACCACATCGCCATCCGCTCGCCGTAGTGGGAGCTGGCTAAAAGCTGGTCGAGTAGGGTTTCGTACGGCGCGTCAGAGGTGGGTGGCAGGCCGGTGAGATCGAATGCGAGGCGGCGACGAAGGGTATGGGCCGGCGCTTTGGAATTAGGGTCCTTAACGCGCAGCAGGGCGTCGATTGGGTTGGCCTTGGCCGGAACCGACGGGCGCTGTGGCTTGATGAAGGCCCAGTGCTGGCCCCAAATCGCGCCGTCGGCGATCCAACGCCGAAGCAGCTCGACTTCGGCCTCCGTCAAGGGAGCCTTATGCGACCGCGTGGGCGGCATCAAAAGAGCCGGCTTGGCCGGAGCGACCCGAGCGATCAGTTTCGAAATCGCCGGGTTGCCTGGGACGATGACGGCCAGAGCGCCCTCGCGCGTATCAAGACGGAGGTTGGCCATGCGGGAAGAAGGGTCAGGCCCGTGGCAGCTGATGCACTTATCCGAGAGGAGCGGCAGAATCTCGCGGCTGAAATCAATGGCCCAAGCGGCGGGGACCGAGAGCAGGAGCAACGCGAGGAGGCGAACCATAACTCTGATAATGGGGCATCCTGTAACCCGGCGGGAATGGCGGAAGCGGCTAAAGAGTTGTATTATTCGACTATGGGCGGAATGCGCGAAAAGTCAGAATTTCTTTTTTCCTTCTACGCCTCAGCAAATACGTTGGTACAAGACGTGTTTTATACGGTTCCGCGGGCGGGCCACATGTTGGCGGCGAGTGATCACGTCGTGCGGCGGGAGCATTTCCCCGGCCATGAACTGATTTACTGCTTGGCAGGACGGGGGTATGTCCGCGTCGAAGGGGTAACGCATCAGGTCGGGCCCGGGGATTTGGTGTGGGTGAACTGCCACCATCCTCATGAACACGGTGCCGTACCGGAGGACCCGTGGGAGGTTTACTGGGTCCGAGTGGAGGGGCCACGATTAGAGCAGATGTACGGGCTCTTGTCCGGACCGGTGGGCCGGGGGGTAGCGAGGGAGACCGTGGAGCCAGGCTATCAAGAGGTATTTCGTTGGATGGAAACTGACGCAGCGGAGGCTGCGGCTTGGGTGCATGCCGCTGTCGCGCGACTCTTGGCCGTCGCCTGTGCGGCAGGGTTTCGAGAGGGGAGCGCCGAGCGGGTGCCGGGGCCATTACGAAAGGTGATGGAGCGGATGAAACTCTTCTACTTTGAGCCGTTAACGGTGGCGGCGTTAGCGACCGAGGCGGGGATGAGCCCGTCGCATTTCGGTCGGGTGTTTCGCGAGGTGTTTGGGACGAGTCCGATCGACTGGTTGCGGCGAGAACGAATTCGACAGGCCCAGCGGCGGTTGGGCGATACCGACGACGCCGTGCAGTGGATCGCCGAGGAGGTCGGGTATCGGGACCGGTTTTTCTTTAGTAAAGACTTCAAACGGCTGACCGGGTTTACCCCGCGAGAGTTCCGTCGGCGGGCCCACTTTGAATAGCTAACCCGGTTTGCCGCCGATCCCCTCAGAAACGCAATCTTCCCGGCCAAATCCGCCCGCAACTCTTCCGACCCCGGAGAAAGCGTGGTGGAACACTGCGTCCATTGCCCCACGGTGTCGCATCGGAACCTCACCCAAAGAATAGCCTCGGTTCGGCTGGCGCCCGAGCGAACATCGATCCGCCCAGAGAAACAGGCAAGGAATCGGCAAAAAACAGAATATCGCCGCGCCACGATTGGCCTTTACCCTGGAATCAGAAGTCAAAACAGGAGCATCCATGCGAAAACGTATTCTTAGGGAAACAGTAATTTGGAGATATCCGGCATCGGTCTCGGCTGCATGGGGCTCGGCTTTGCCGATGGACCGCCAACTGAAGAGCGGCAGGCCATGACCTTGATAAGAGCGGCGTTCGTGCGCAGCGTCATTTTGTTTTTGACACCGCCGAAGCCTACGGTCCCGCCACCAATGAAGAATTGCTTGGGGAAACGCTCGTTCTCAGGTCATCATCGCCACCAAGTTCGGCTTTAAAGAAGGAGTCCCCACTCGATAGCCGATCGGAACGAATTCGGAAAGCGAGTCGCGCGGAGGAATCTCACCCCCGCGCGCTCCCAGAACCGTACGTGAACCTCTAAGCTCATACGGCTCCCAGCGTTCAGCCCTTGTCCCTAGAGAAGGAACCAATGGGCAAACAGATCCGGCGTGTGCCGGACCACCCGTGCCAGCCAATCCCGCGCGGCTTGTGGCCTTTGCCTAAACCGCTTGAACTTTCGGCGCGCCCATCGAATCAGGAAGACGTCGATCCGCTGTAACGTCGGATACAACACCGATTTGTAGAAATGACTCTAGTAATTGACCCAGCCGCGAATGTACGGGTTAAACATTCGCGCCAGGTCGTCAAGTGCTTTGTCGCTTCGGGTTTGGAGAGCCCAACCCCGAACGGCTTGGCGGATTGCCTGTAGTGCCTTCGGGCTCGCTCCCGGCAGGAGCGATATTCCATAGAGATCGCCGCAGGGCCGGGCGGAGGCAGGCCCCACGGAGCATTACTCCCCCCCCGAGGGCAGGCCAAATCAAAGCATCAAAATGGGCCAAATGGAGGCTCTTCCGCACTTTTGGTGCATGGCGCTCACGAAGAGTTCACACTGGCGGAGGTGGTGAGAACGGGCGAGGGAAGCACTCGTGCGCGTAGATAGGCAAATCCAGCCCGACCGTACATTTGGCGCTTGATCGCCTTGAGTCGATTGAGCTGGCCCTCCGTTTGGCCGTTGCTCCATTCGGCCTCGACGGCGGCGGTGACGGCAACGATATCCTTTGGGAGCCCATAAGCAAACCGGACCAAGGGACCGAACCGGGACCGCTTGATCTCTTGGATCCAACGGAGTCTTTGTCCCGCCGTTTCCGTGACGCCCACCACCATCGCTCTTAACGACAGCAGCTCACGGTGGTTTGAAGTCGGCTCCTGATCGCAGACTTCGAGGAGCCTACCTTCATCTCTTCCACAGCACCACCTCGGCGATTCCGCCAACGTGTTCGTGGCACACGGTGGCCGCCGTATCTAGCCCGATAATCCCGGCTTGGAAGCAGTACACCGGGACGCGACGGGGATCGACGGCAGTCGAGAGCATCTGGCGGCGGTAGGGCCAGACCGCGATGCGACGCCCGTTCCGAACTTCGGCTATTTCACGGGGGACCTACATCGGCAGGCGAGGTGGTTCCAGGAATGTGGCGTCACGACGGTGGTACTGCGGTCTACTGGAGTGTACTGGGCTCCGGCCTACGACTTACCGGAACAATACGGTTTCGATGTGTGGCTGGTGAATGCGCGAGAGAGACGGAATCTGCCCGGGCGAAAGAGCGACGTGCAGGAAAGTCAATGGTTGCTTGAATTGCCCAGGTATGGGCTGGGATATTTGCTCCCCAAGCCGTTGAAAAGTGGAGCCGCTTAGCTGTGAGATGAAAATCGGTTACCGGACACTAGTGCGTCTTGATGAAGCGAGATTAAAAGCGCCATTTGTCGTTGATGCTGGAGTCGCCGCTATAGATATTTTCGCGACGGGGGAAGGTATCCAATATCTGGGTCAGATAGTTAGACCGGGGGTCGATGGGGACTTTGGGCTCGGGGTAGAAGTGGAGGATCTTCTGGCCGTCGAGGCAGATGCGAGGGACGGGAATAATATTGCAGGGGAAGCAACCGCCACCGGCGTTGGTGGCACAGGGGAGGTTGCTGAGGGGGTCGAGGATGAGGACGGGGCGACCGTCGCATTCGGTGGTGCGGGCGAAGCCGCCGCTGCGTTGGGGGGCGGTGGGGACGGTGACGCTGCGGAAGGAGTTGGGTGAGAGGCGGTTTTGCCGCCCGATACCGCTAAAAAAAGTCTATCGCAATTCGCGTTGACCTTCGGGATGTCGACGGGGCCACCGATGTTGCAGACGGCGGTGTTGTCGCGGAAGAGTTGGCGGAATTGCATTCGACTTTGTTGCGCCAGTAGTTCGCATTGATGCCTGCGTAGCGGTGGAAGAGATAGCCGGTGCAGTGGAGGTCGCGTGAACCGGACTTGGTGACAACGCTGATCGACGCGCCGGAGTAGCGAACACAGGAGGAGCGGCCGTATTCAGCAGGCTGGGAGTTCGTCAGCAGTTTGAACTCGGCGATCTGGTCGATGTTCATGGTGGCGAGTTAGCCGCCGTTGGCACCGGTGTCAATGTTGGTGACGCCGTCGACCATGAGGTTGTTCTGATTATTGCGGTTTCCATTGACGGAGCCGACGACGACGCCGTAGGGGGACGATCGACCGTTGGGGGCGAGGATGATAACCTGACGGCCGGTGAAGACGCCGCTTTTTTCCGCGCTGCGGGTTTGGAGGATGACGCCGGAGGCTTCGACAGTGATGGACTCGGTCATGGCTCCGACGGCGAGAGTGAAGTCCGGGAGATCGAGGCGATCGCCCTCGGCATTGGCGAGAAATCACCCACCCTTATTTACCAAAAACTGCCTCCTCGCTGTTTGGTGTGGGTAGCGAAAAAGCGCTGAGTCGGAGGGGCTTTCGGGCCGATGAAGGAAGTATGGACTGCGGGGCGGGCTTGTTCGGAGTTGAGCGCGTCGTCGCCGAATCGTCGGCGCGACGGTGGAAATGTGGAAATCGGGCCTAAACGCGATTTCCAAGGGCGGTGGGAAGGGAGGGAAAACCTGAAGTTGGTTTTCCTCGCTTTCCACGGTCGCCTACTTGGACTATTGGACGGGCTCCGACCGCCGATGCTGTAACCGGACGGGCGGTTCCACCCACACCAAACAGCGAGGAACCCAAAAACTGACCATCGACTGGCTCAATCAGATCGAGACGTGGTTCGGCCTGCTCACCCGTAAGGCACTCCGAGCTACGAGTTTCGCCAGTAAGGACCACCTTCGCGATGCAATTCAATAGTTTGTCGCCCTTCCAAATGAGCATCCCAAGCTATTCCGCTGGCGGAAGCGATAGGTCAAAGTAAGTCAGTTGCGGAATACAATTGCAGACTAACGCACTTAGACACTAGTTTGTCTTTTCTTCGCACTTGCCGCCTTGCGCGACATCGGTGAGGGTTACTTGTGCCCTGAAAACGACAGCGCCTTGGCTGTGTTTGACAGTACCGCGAAGGGAACCCGGCGATTGTTGACCCTGCACGATAGCGCTGAGTGAGACCAGAGCGAGGAGCGAGCGCGGTAGCCAACTGCGAAACGCACGATGCGTCATGAGTGCGGTACCCCTTGGCTTCCATTTTAGCCTTATTAACAATACTTTACATCGTTAACAAATGGATTGGGGATACTGAAACGATGCTGAAAGTGGATGTCAATCGGGTAACAAGGCGAGGGATTTTGGGATTAGCGGGAGGGCTGTGGGGGGCGGTGCCGAAGGTTGAAATCAAAGATTTCACGTTGTGGCCGGTGCGGGCGACGGCGCGAACGGTGTGGTTGGTCGTGCAGGTAAGGACACTACAGGGGATATCGGGGTTGGGGGAGGCATCGGACGCGTTTGGATTTGCGGCGACCACGGCGGCTCAGGGGCGGGAGATGGAAGCGATGCTGGGGCGGTTCGTGGGGCTGATGGTGGGGCGATCCCCACTAGAAATTAACGTATTTCGAAAGGTGGGAGAGCCGTTGGCGCGGAGCGGGGGGGTGGTGGCGGCGACGGCGTACAGCGCGGTGGAGCAGGCGTTGTGGGATTTGGCAGGGCAGGCTTTGGGGGTGCCGACCGCGACTTTGTTCGGGGGGCCGCTACGGACCCGGATGCTGATGTACGCCAATATTAACCGGGCGACAACGGAGAGGACGCCGTCGGGGTTTGCGGCCACGGCGAAGCGAGCGGTGGAGGAGGGGTTTCGGGCGGTGAAGGCGGCACCGTGGGACGGGTATCCGGAGGTGACGGCCGAGGAAGGAATTGCGTGTACGGAGGCGATTCGGATGGCGGTGGGGACGGGGGTGGACGTTATGGTGGACTGCCACAGCTTGTTCAGTGTGGCGGAGGCGGTGCGGGTGGCACGGCGGTTGGAGGGGGTGAAGTTGAGGTGGTACGAGGAGCCGGTGGCGCCGGAGAAGGTGGCGGAAACGGTGGCGATTGGGAAGCAGATCCGGCAGCCGATAGCGGGGGGCGAGATGTTGTTTGGCGTGGACGGGTTTACTCCGTTATGCCGGGAGCATTCGGTGGCGGTGATCATGCCGGATGTGAAGCACTGCGGAGGAATGTTGGCGTTGACACATATAGCGGCGATGGCGGCGGGTTACGGGGTATTGGTAGCGCCGCATAATCCGAGCGGGCCGGTTTCGACGGCGGCGACGGGGCAAGCGGCGGCGGGCCTAAGCAATTGCGAGATTTTGGAGATGCAGTGGGGGGAGGTGGGGTGGCGCGGAGAGTTGGTGGCGCCAGCGGAGCAGTTTATCAAGGGGGAGATGGTTCTGGGGAAACGGGCGGGGTTGGGAATTGGTTGGAACGAGGATTTAGCGCGGCGGAACCGATTGTAAGGGGTTCCGCCGCGCGGTTGGGGTTAGCGTTGAATACGGGCTGAACCACCAGCCGCCAAGGAGCGGACCTGTTCGACGGAGGCCATGGTGGTGTCTCCGGGGAAGGTGGTGAGAAGGGCACCGTGGGCCCAGCCGAGCCGGACGCAGGCATCGGGTTCTTCGCCCGAGAGCATGCCGAAGATCAGGCCAGCCGCGAAGCCGTCGCCACCACCGACGCGGTCGACTACGTCGAGTTCGCAGGTGGGGGAGACGTAGGTTTTGCCGTCGATCCAGGCGACCGCGCCCCAACTGTGCCGGTTGGTGGAGTGCACCTCGCGGAGGGTAGTGGCGACGACTTTGACTTGGGGATGCTGGGCGCGAACCTGATCGATCATGCCGAAGAAAGCAGACGGATCGAGCTTGGAAGTGGCGGCGACTTCGGGGCCTGGGATGCCCAGACCGAGTTGGAGATCCTCTTCGTTGCCGATGATGACGTCGACGTTCTGGACGATGCGGCTGATGACTTCGAGGGCCCGTTCGTGGCCACCGAGGATGTTCCAGAGTTTGGCGCGGTAGTTGAGATCGAGCGAGACGATAGCCCCGGCGGCTTTGGCTGCTTTCATGCCTTCGATGATCACTTCGGGAGTGGTTTTCGACAGAGCCGCGAAGATGCCGCCGCTATGGAACCAGCGGACGCCGCCACTGAGGATTTCGTCCCAGTTGAAATCGCCGGGTTTCAATTGTGCGGCGGCTTCGTTGGAGCGGTTGTAAAACACTACGGGGGCGCGCATACCTTGGCCGCGGTCGCTATAGACAGTGGCGATGTTGGGGCCGTGGACGCCATCATGCTTGAAGCGCTTGTAGAAGGGCTTGACGCCCATCGCTTTGACGCGTTCGCCGATCAGTTCACCAATGGGGTAGTCGACCATGGCAGAGACGACACCCGTGCGCAGGCCGAAGCAGTCGGCGAGGTTGGCAGCAACATTAAACTCACCGCCACTGACATGGATGTGGCATTCGGTAGCTTTGCGGAAGGGGATGACACCGGGGTCGAGCCGATGGATAAGGGCACCGAGTGCTACGAAGTCCAGGGCAGCGTCGGGACGAATAGGGAGACCGTATTTCATAAACGTCCCCCTAGTGTATAACGACCGGCCGCCGATGGCCGCAAAAAGCTAACGAACCGCGATGGTGCATTGGATCGGGGCACCGCCGCCGATATTCGAGTTACTGGGAATGCCGAGGTGCAGGATGGCGACAACGACGTTATTACCGGGGGGGACGGTCTCTGGAACCTTTACATTGATTTGCCAAACCCCGACGAACCCGGGAGCAAGACCGGAGAACTGCACTTCGGCATCGCCAGTGTTAACGATCACGCGGGGGCCAACGGGAGTGGAAATCAAACGGTTGGTCGGGGCTGGTTCGCCATCGGGAGGAGCATCAGGGAGGAAGCCTTGGCCGCTGGCGTAGAGCTGGATTACCTTGCCGCGTCCGACGGGGTTGGCTGCCGAGTTGATCGTGTTGTCCTCATTCAAAGCGGCAATTTGCCCGCGCCCATTTTGCGTTGTGGTGAAGAAACCGGGGGTAGCCGTGGCGGCCTGGATGGTCGAACTGGCGAGAATCTGGCCACTTGACTTGCGTTGGACCACAATATCCATCGGTCCGGAGATGGGCGAAGCCATGGGGACGTAGAAATTAATCAAAGTGGGCGAAAGGAAGTAGAGCGGTGCGGGCCGTCCGTCGACGAGCACTTCTACATCACCAAGGACCTTGGCGATGGGGTTGCTGGAGAAGGTGAGCGTCTCTTCGCTGAACCGGATCCCAATGGGGGCCATGGTGGCGACCAGGCCGGGAGACAGATCTCGGTTCAAATAGTGAGCGGCGCTTAAGGCGACCAAGCGGGGATAGTGGAAGGCCAGGCGATTGGTACCATCGGCGATGACGAGGTTATCGAACGGATCGAGAGCGACGGCAACCGGGAAGGGGGAATCGAGGCGGTAGGTAGCGAGGGGGTTGAGGATAAGGGTGTCGAAACGGGGGAAGCGAACGATCCGATTATTTTGCCCGTCGGCGACCCAAATTTCTCCCGTGCGTGCGCTGATGGCGACGCCTTGGGGGTTCCTTAGGGTTTCGTTTACGTTCAGGGTTTCGCGCAAGACTTGGACGGGAGCGGGATCGTTGGCGGCATTGATGACGCGATCGAAGATGACGATGCGGCTCTTGCCCATGTCGCAAACGTAGACGCGGTCATCGGTATCGATGGCGATGTGACCGGGGACGTTAAGCCGATTATCGCCGTCGGCGGTAGCGATCGTGACGAAGTCGCGCTGGCCGAATACCGTGGCCGCAGCTTGACCATTCGTAAAATCACCACCACCGATCGCACGCCGAAACAAAAGGAGTCGATTCAGGGTCGAGTCGGAGACCATAAGATGACCTTCCGCGGTCAAAGCCAGTCCGTAAGGGGACCGCATGTTGGTGCGAGTCGCGTCCGTGAGTTTGATGTTGTAACCACTTTGCCCGAGAACCAGATTGGCTCGCTGCTGGCGATCTTTCGGTTGATCGAAGGGGCGGGCGAAGCGGAGGGCGCGTCCATTACCGGTATCAGCGACCCACAGATTTCCCTGAGCATCGGTAATGACGCCGGTAGGATTAAACAGACCGGTATCATTCAGAATATCGGAGTCGTTGTTCGGAGAATTCACGATTCCAGAGAAGCGATCGATCTGGCCGATGATGACGTCGGCCAGATCGCCCGGTTTTACGGTCAGCGCGTTGGCGAAGCCTAGAATCCGATTGTTTCCAGAGTCAGCGACGTAGAGGCGAGGCGGACTGCTGGAGCGATCGATGGTGATCCCTCCGCTAAGGCTGGCGCGCCCCCCGTTATTGGGCAGATCGACAAGACCGGTAACGGTAAACAGTTCGCGTCCTTCAATCAGATTTCTCGAGTTATAGGTCGTGTTGACCTGGCCCTGGACGTTGGTGGCGGCCAGGAGATTGTTATTGCTGATGGGGATGATCAGAAGGCGATGGTTGCCGGTATCGCAGAGATAGACATCGGTGCCGACTACGGCCGCGGTGGTGGGCCGAAAAAAAGAGACGTCGGAGGCCGAACGTCCCCCGCGGTTCGCCTTGAAGCTCAACAGGTCGGGCTGGCCGAAAACGGCTTTGGCGGGCGGCGACGGGAGCAACACCGTCTCTTCCGGCCAAGTGTCGAACGGATCGTAGCGGGTAATGCGGTTCGCGGTGGAATCGACGACGAGAAGATTGTTGTTAATCGCAAACAGGCCTTCCGGAGCCGCGAGGGAGAATTCATTGACCGGAGACCGAGCCGGCTGGCCTTGTACGCTCACGACGACGCCGACTAAACGGGCGGCGTCCATGCCGTTCCGAAATGGCGGGGTGTACGCGAGGACACGACCGACCTGGTCGCTCACGAAGAGGCGCCCGGCGGCATCGAGGGTTACCGCTCCAGGAAAAATCATTCCACCTTTATGCAAAGGGCCGAGGCGAGTCAGATCAAAAGCGACGCGAGTGGCGAAATCCGGTTGTCCGATAACCAAATCGGCATTGGGGCCACTGGTGGCGCTATCGCCGAGGACGGAAGCCGGGTAACGGAGAACCCGATGATTACCGGGATCAGTGATCCATAAATTGCCTTGCGGGTCAAAAAACATCGCTACGCGGAAACTGGCGTTGTCGCGGACAAAAGCGAGTGTTTTTGCCGAGCAGATGAGCTCATTTTGATTCGGCGCGTTCGAGGTGAAGTTGGTTTGTCCGAGGACGAGGTTCGGCTGGATGAGGTCCCCCGTCTGCCCCGTGGGGCGGGGAAAGCGCAGGATTCGGTTATTGCCGGTGTCTGCCACATAAAGATTACCGGAGCGGTCGACGGCCAGACCGGAAGGGGAGCGAAAGCCGACCTGGATCGCGGTTCCGGGGCCGCCTGGAAAAGTGGTGACAAGATCCCGCTGACCGATGACGCCGTCGGCGAACTGGCCGTTGGCTCCCTTCGCACTTCGCCAGAATAGAACGCGATTGTTGCCCGTATCCGCGACGTAGGTAACTGGAGCGGACGAGGAGGAATCGATAGCGATTCCGCTCGGAGAATTCAATTCGCGTCCTTCTACGAGATTGGCCTCCTGGGTATTCAGCGTCTGGCGGGCGTGACCGTAGGTACGGGCCGGGGTGACGCTGAGCTCAACTGGAATCTGCCCGAAAAGGGGACTGATTTCAGTTAGGCTCGTCCCCAAAAGGAACAGAAAAAAAGGATAAAGCGATTTCATAGGATTCTCAAAGGCGAAGTGCGGTAGGCACCAGAATTGCCAGCGGATGTTCAGGATTGGGGACGGAACCAAGAGACAAAGGACCACTGCCCTGGTCTTAGATCGGCAGCTTGAGGATAAAACTTCAGTGAGATAGTGGGGATGGGTCGATCTTTTCGCGAGATTTTTTTTACACAATACACCCAGGGTATCGTTCGCTATCATCTAGGGAGGTAATCATGGAAACCGGCAAACCCCGCGTGGCAGCGGTGAGCTATTTGAACACTATCCCGCTGGTGTGGGGGATGATGCGAGGACCGCAGCGCGACCTCGTTAATTTGATGTTCTGCCTACCAGCTGAATGTGCCGATCGGATCCTTTCCGGTACGGCTGACATTGGCTTGGTCCCCGTGATTGAGATGGCTCGGCAGAGGCTTGTTTCGGTACCCGAAACCGGAATTGCCTGCGATGGTGGGGTCCGGAGCATTCTGCTTTTCACTAAGGTCCCGTGGGGACAGATTCGCCGGGTTGCGGTGGACAATGGATCGCGGACGTCCGTCATGCTCGCTCGAATTCTGCTGCGTGAACGCTACGGGGTGGAGCCGGAGATCATCGTGATGCGGCCGCAGTTGACTCCGATGCTCGAGGCGGCGGACGCGGCATTAATCATCGGCGACCCCGCGCTGCGACTGCAGCCGGCGCAAATTGCGTTTGAGCATCTCGATCTGGGAGCGGCATGGAAAGAGTTAACGGGCCTGCCGATGGTGTTCGCCGTTTGGGCTGGCCCGGTGTTGCCGGCCGGAGCGACGGAGTTATTTTCGGGGTCTTGGGAGTACGGCCGGGAACGGCTGCCTGAGATTATCGACCACCAAGCGGACCGGCGCGGTATCCCTCGGGGGCTGGTCCGCGACTATTTGACCGAACACATTCGTTTTCGGATCGGCGCACGGGAGATCGCAGGCTTAGAGGCCTACTTATCCCTGGCGGCGACATTGGAGCCGGGGATAGCCATATGAGTAACCAACTGTCTACTGTCGAAGCGCTCGAGTTGTTCTCTGACCATGATCTGGTAGGCCTCGGTATGGCCGCTGACGCGATGCGACGCCGGCACCATCCGCACAACGTGGCCACTTACATCATCGACCGGAATATTAATTACACAAATGTCTGCACCGAGTATTGCAGCTTTTGCGCGTTCTACCGAGCGAAGGGTCACAAGGAAGCGTATGTTCACCCTCAGGAAGTGATTTTTTCGAAGATCCAGGAGACGCTGGACATGGGTGGGACGGGGGTTTTGATGCAGGGAGGGTTGCATCCGGATCTGCCGGTTGAGTGGTACGAAGATTTGTTCCGGGCGATCAAAAAGACATTTACCATTCACTTACACGTGCTCTCGGCGCCGGAGATTTTGAATATCGCCCAGATCAGCGGGATCTCGTTGGCGGATACGATCGCTCGGCTACGGGATGCCGGCATGGACTCGATCCCCGGGGCGGGAGCGGAGATTCTGCACGATGAGGTGCGACATCGGATTGCGCGGCTAAAGTGCAACACCGAAGAGTGGCTGGACGTCCACCGGACGGCCCACAAGCTTGGGGTGCGGACGACAGCGACCATGATGTGGGGATGTGGCGAGACGCTGGCCCACCGCGTGCACCATTTGAATGTATTGCGTCAGTTGCAGGAAGAGACGGGCGGATTTACGGCGTTCATCCCTTGGAGCTTTCAGCGGGACAACACCTCGCTGGGCCGTTTCGTGAAGGAAGAGGCGACAAGCGTGGAGTTCTTACGAACGCTGGCGGTTTGTCGATTGTTTCTCGACAATATTGTCAACATTCAGACCTCGTGGGTGACGCAAGGCTTAAAGGTCTGTCAGTTAGGGCTTCGGTTCGGGGGCAACGACGTGGGCAGCGTCATGATGGAAGAGAACGTGGTTTCGCAAGCTGGGGCCAATTTCCATGCGTCCGAGGAAGACCTGCGGCGGATCATCCGCGGGGCCGGCTTTACTCCGAAACAGCGGGACACATTGTATCGGACTTATTTCCTGAACTGATCGATCCAGGCTTCGGTGGCCTGCCAATCGAGCAGACCCGGCGTGGCGCCGGGCTGGGTTACGCTGCATGCGGCGACGGCGTTGGCAAACCGGGCGGCGGCAAGGGGGGGTAACCCACGGGCGGTGGCGGCCAGAAACGCTCCACAGAAGCAATCACCGGCCCCGGTCGAGTCGACCGCCTGGACAGGGAAACCGGGCACAACCACGCCATCGACGAGACAGCCGTCGGCGCCTCGCTTGATGATGGCGGAGCAGGGGTAGGGACCTGGGACGAACGCTGCTTCGGCGGCATTGGCAAACAATTGATCGACGAAGGGCAGACAGGGATCGACGACGGAGCACCATTCGGCGAGGCGGTCCCAGCCGAGGTCGAGCGAGGTGGTCAGGCCGGCGGCTTTTGCGGTTTGGAGCAGTACCGGGGCGTGGCGGCGCAGAAAGGGGAGGGCGAAGGGGTTGGCGATGTGGAGGTGGTTGTATCCGGGTGGAAGGGTGAACTTAGCGACGGCACCGGCACCCGGAGAGTGAAAGAGTTGGCGGCGACCGTCAGGGTGGTAAAGCCCGACGGTGGTGGCGGTGGGCTCCGGCAGCGACTGCAGGGCGGCGCAATCAACCCGTGCGGCTTCCAGGGTATTCCGTAGCAGATGCCCCAGGCCGTCGGCTCCGCAGGCGCTGAGGAGTCCAACCGAGCCCCCCAGGCGACCGATCGTAAAGGCGGAAGTGCCGCCGTTACCGCCGAGTCCGGAGGCGGCAGAATCGACCCAAGCAGTGGTTTCCCACTCGAGGCGGGCAACGGGGCCGACCAAAGCGTCCCAAACGAGGCTGCCAGCGACGAGCATACGCATAGTGGAGCGCTACTAGAAGCGGCCGCCGAGCAGCGTCTCCAGGAAGTCCCGGCCGACGACCCAGCGTCCGGTGACAATCGTCCCCTGCCGAGAAAAAGTACCGCTGGTCAGCACGCCGCTCAGGTCGCCCGGGTTGGGCTTCTGTTGCACGTTTTCGAGATACTTGCGAAAGACCTCGGTGACTCCCTTCAACTGGCTTTCCAGACCTCCGCCCGCCGTTTCGGTGGGGCAATCGGCAACGAGGCGGATTTCGCTTTTTTCGGCAACGGGATGGAGTCCGATGGTGACTAGCTTTGCCGCGGAAAGGGCTTGCGCAAACAGCTTAGTTCCGGCGGGTAGAGCGTCGCCTTTGGCGAGGGTGGCACCGGGAATGCCGATCCAGACGACCGCATCGGGCTCCGGTAGCGGCGTCTCGTTCTTGGCCTGCAATTTTGTAACGGCCCACTCATCGCTCGATACCGCCATTCCGATCATCGAGTGATGCAAGGGGATGTAAGAGATGAAGCGCTTCGGGGTGGAAGCGGCCATGCGGCAGAGACCGTTCTTGCAAACCCCACCAACACGGGTTGTATGGTCTTTGATCGCTTTCCAGTCGAACCGTCCGATGGCCACGATGAAGGACTCTCCTTGCAAGGATCCGACTAGGGCGGAATCGAGATCGTTTCGATAGTCAAAGCCGGTAGATGTGACGAATTGCCGATAGTCGGCATCTTCGGTGACCTGCGGACCGGCTATCATCCCGAGTAGTCCCGACTGGCGGAGCGCCGAGACATCAAGATAGACCACCGTACTTCCGGCCGGTAGGCGAGCCATTCGCCCCGCGAGGGGGGGAATGAGTCGGGAACGATTCCAGATCAGTCCCCCGGCGATCGCCACACAAAACACGATCACGAGGAGGACGAGGCCCAAACCTTGCCAGCGAATTCCCATGCAACCAGCTTACACGGCAACTTGCTGACACGGTTAGTTACGCGGTAACGGCTTCGCTCACGCGGGATCCCTTCCAAAGCGAGATATAAGGAGCTAGGTCCTTCATCAGCTTGCGGAACTGATCGAGCGTCAGGCTTTGCGCGCCGTCGCTGACGGCTTTTTCCGGGCAGGGATGGGTTTCGACGATGAGGCCGTCGGCTCCGATGGCGACGCCGGCGCGACAGAGGGCCGGGACGAGGCTGCGTTTGCCGGTGGCGTGGGAGGGATCGAGGATGACCGGCAGATGGGTCAACTCATCGAGTACGGAGACGGCGGTGATGTCGCACGTATTGCGGGTGGCCGTTTCAAAGGTTCGGATGCCGCGCTCGCAGAGCATGATATTGGGATTGCCGTGAGCGACGATGTACTCGGCAGACATCAACAATTCCTTAATCTGGGCGCTGAGGCCGCGCTTGAGCATGATGGGCCGACCGCAGGAGCCGAGCCGTTTTAGCAGCGCGAAGTTCTGCATGTTGCGCGCTCCGATCTGCAGAATGTCGGCGTATTCGGCAACGAGTTCGACGTCGCGTTCCGCCATGACTTCGGTGATGATCGCAAGCCCCGTGGCTTCGCGAGCCTTAGCGAGTAGCTTGAGGCCCTCGCCTTCCATGCCCTGGAAATCGTAGGGCGAAGTGCGGGGCTTGAAGGCTCCGCCGCGGAGAATTTGCGCTCCGGCTTCGGCGACGGCGTAGGCCGATTCCATGATCTGCTCCTCGCTTTCGACCGAGCAGGGGCCCGCCATCATGACGAAATCATCACCACCGATCACGATAGGTCCGGTGTGGGTTCGAACCGTAATGACAGTGGGGATGGACTTGTATTCTTTTGAAACGAACTTGTAGGGGGCCGAGATCCGGACCGCCTTTTCGACCTGCGGCATGGCTTCCAGCGATTCGCGACAGTTGGTGACGTCGCCGACACCGACGATCCCGATCACGCAACGCTCTTCTCCTTCGATGGCGTGGATCTTGTAACCGAAGTGACGGATGCGGTCGCATACGGCTTCGATCTGTTCCTTGGTGCTGTGAATTTTCATAGAGATGATCATGGTTTTGATTTGCCTCGAAAGAATGGATCTGCCCAAAAAGCGAAAACCCACTCTTTCGAGTGGGTTGGATTTTCGCGTTAAGAAGTTTAAGAGTCTTACCGCTGGCCCAACGCCACTCGTGTAATTTGGTGGTACCACCAAAATCGAAACGACGGGCTGTTGATCAACGCGGCTGACATCATCTCCTAGTGTATATCCACGTCAAACCGAATGCAAGTGTCAATAAACAGCTATTTTTTTCGCTACACCTGACGGAAGTGTTACGGAGCGCTACCAGGCTCGGGACCACCGGGGACCCGACATACCGTTGAGCTGGCGAAGCGCCGCCTGGGATTTGGCTTCGACTTCAAGTTTACGGCCGAAGAGCCAGAGGAGGTCGCTGAGGCGATTCAAGTAGGCGAGAACGAAAGGCCCGACGTCCTCCCCCTCTTCGTCCATCCGAACGACGTGGCGTTCGGCGCGACGGGCGATGGTGCGGGCGAGATCGAATGACGCCCCGGCGGGGTCGCCCCCAGGGACGGACCAATCGCTGAGCAGACCAGGAAGGGCTTCGAGGGCGTAGACTTGGGCGGTGAGCAATTCGACCATCGTTTCCGTGACGGGGGCGTCGCCTTTTCTACTCTCCGGCGGGGTCGCGAGGGCGGCACCCACTTTGAACAGGTCCTGCTGGATCGCCAGAGTGGCGGCGGCAAGGTCGGGGTCGGCGCAGATGGAACGGGCGTAGCCGAGAGCGGCGTTGAGTTCGTCGACGGTACCGTAAGTTTCGACGCGCAGGGCGCCTTTGGAGACGCGCTTGCCGCCGGCGAGGCTGGTCTGGCCGGTATCGCCGAGTTTGGTTGCAATGGATGACATGAATTATGTTTGAGGGGGTTTATTTACGAAAAGAGGCGGGGATGAACTTTTCCCTTGCCATCTTTAGTGACGTAGAAGGGACGCTGTTCGATTTCGTATTTTGTATCGGGGGCGATGCCGAGGGCGGAGTAGAGGCTGGCATGGAGGTCTTCGATGCCGATGGGGTCCTTAATCGTCTTGCAGGGACGCTCCGGGGCGGTCTCGCCGTAGACGGAACCTTTTTTGATGCCGCCGCCAAAGGCGAGGACGCTGACGGCGTCCGTGAAGTGGCGATGCATGCCGTAGTGCTTGGGCTCGGTCATGATGTCCGGGACAGTCACCTGGTTTTTCACTTCGAGGCCGGGCTTGCCTTCGGTCATCATGTCGCGGCCGAATTCGGTGGCGACAACGACGAGGGTTTTTTCGAGGAGGCCGCGTTGTTCCAGATCGCGGATGAGTTGGGCGATGGGGGCGTCGATGGTCCGCTTCATATCGACGACGCGGGAGTGGCCGTTTTCATGGGTATCCCAGAAGCGGAACGGGATGTATTCGGTGGTGACTTCGATGAACCGGGCGCCGGCTTCGACGAGGCGGCGGGCAAGCAGGCAGCCGAGTCCGAAGCGGGAGGTATTGTAAGTGCTGTATAACTTTTCCGGCTCGAGTGAAAGATCGAAAGCCTTGGCAGCCGGGGAGGTCAGCAGGCGATGGGCGTTGTCGAGGGAGTTGAGGAAGCTCTCTTTCTGGTGGTCGCTGCCCCGCTGTACCGGGGAGGCTGCGAGCATTTTGCGATAGAGTTCGCGACGGCCGGCAAAGCGGGATTGGCCGAGAAGTTGGTTGGGCCGGGTGACGGCCACGGCTTCGCGGGGGTCAACGATGTGGAAAGGGCCGTATTCGGCGCCCAGGAAGCCGGCGGTGTGGAAGGCCTTGACGGCGTCAGATTCGCCACCGATTTCGAGGTTTTGACCGATGGAGAGGAAGGCCGGGATGTCTGGATTCTTCTTGCCCAGCGTCCGGGCGACGAAGGCGCCGAAGTGGGGGCAGGCGACCGATTGGGGTGGAGTGTAGCCGGTGTGCCAGTGGAACTGGTGGCGGGAGTGCAGGATGAAGCCGAGGTCGCCGACGCGGTGGGAACGAATCAGGGTGCCGCGGTCGAGGACGCTGGCGACGCGCTCAAGGCCTTCAGAGATTTGGACGCCGTCGATGGCGGTGGGGATTGGCTTAAAGGTGGAAAGAACGCGGTCGCTGGGGAGGCCGGATTCATAGGGGGTGTAGCGTTTGGGGTCGAAGGTTTCCGTCTGCGCCATGCCCCCGGCCATCCAAAGGAGGATCATGCTGTCCGCGGTGCCGGAGCGGGGGGCGGCGAGGAGGCGGGGGTTGTTGCCTTGCAGGGCGGCGAGGGTGGCGGCGACGCCGTGACGGACGAAGAAGCGACGATCAATCGACATACTGAAACTCCGGGTGGTTGAGCAAGATCCAGAGCAGGTCTTCGACTTCGGCTGTCTGGGCGAGTTGGCGCTCGGCGGAAACGGGGGCGCGACCGAGGGTCTGCCAGAAGAGGTCGTCGATGAGCGCGGCGGGCTTGCGACGGGGGACGGGCGGGGCGTCCGTGATGCGGGACAGCAGGTTGCGGTCCGGCGCCGCGGGGAAGATGTAGCCGCGGACGGCGCTGTTGATATCGCTCTGTTTGCCGCTGGAATCGAGTTCGAGGAAGCCGGAAAGGCGGTGGGCGCCGGGGGGAAGGGAGACCTTGACGGGAGTTCCTAATTTGCCCGCAGCAACTTTGAAGGGTAGTCCGTCGAGTTCGAGGTTCGACCAAGTAACGACGGTGCGGTCGGGATCGAAGCTGCCTATATCGTCGACGAGGAGATAGAGGGCTTCCGAATTCGTTTTGATATCGAAGGGCTTCCTGCCTTCCCTGCGAAGGCCGAAGCTATCCCAAAGGCTAGCCGGTGCTTCCGGCAGCATGCCAACGAGCCGCTGGGCGCCGCGACGGAGTTGCTGATGAAGGGTCGAGCCGTTGACGAGTTCGAGAGCTTGGAGAGTCGCGCTGTCGGTGTTCCGGGTGGTCACGACTTGATCGCGGATGGGGCGACCGAGGGCACGGGTGAGTTCCGTCGAGCGGAGTTCCCATTCACGGGCGTAACGGGCGGAGGAATCGGCTTGAATGACGCGCCATTCGCCGGTGATCGCGGAGAGGGTATCGACGATCTGTTCCGCGGTGAGGCGGCGGGGGACAGGGCCGCGGAATTTCGAAGTGGAATTCTCGACGGCGGGCTGTTGCCAAGCACTACTGGTAAGGACTAGTTTAACGAGGCGATGGATATCGTAGTCACGGGCGAAATCGACGGCGAGCCAGTCCAGGACATCGGCGTTAAAGGGCAGGGCGTCCATGTCGTCGACGGGTTCGACGATGCCTCGCCCGAAGAGTTTCGCCCAAACGCGGTTGACGAATGTCCGGGCGAGGCGCCCGTTCTGGGGGCTCGTGAAAAGGGCGGCGGCATCGGCGCGGCGATTGGGGCCAACGGGGGGACCGACCGAGGGAAAGAGGAATTCAGGGCCGACCTTTTGCCCGGTCTTGATGTCGCAGCGATAGAGTTCGAGTTCGCGCTCTTCACTGAAAATCGCAGCCATGCCGTAGCTCTGCTTCAACTTGTACTTGTTGATGAAGGAGTCGTGGCAACTGGCACATTTCAGATTGACGCCGAGGAAAACTTGGGCGGTATTTTGGGCGGCTTGGATCATGGGGCGCTGGCTGGCGTTGACGTCGCCTCTCCAGTTGATGCCGAGCAGGAAACCTTCGGGGGAATCTGGGCCGACGGGGTTGACGAGTTCACGGACCATTTGGTCATACGGCATGTTCGCGTTGAGCGCTTTGACGAGCCAGGGACGGATGGTTTTTTCGCCGCCGTGGTAGGCGCGAAGATCGTCGCGGAGAAGATCATTCCAGAAACTGATCCAGTGGCCGGTGACCATTTTGCGATCGGCCAGGAGGGTATCGACGAGTTTGGGCCGATTGCCGTCAAAGGCGCGGAACTGGTCGGGCGTGGGGGTGATGCCCCAAAGATCGAGATAAACTCGGCGAACAAAGGAGGCGTCGGAGATGTCGGGCTGCCATGTCATGCTGCGATCGAGAAGCTTGTCGATGGGATTGGGCCGGGGGCTGTTCGGCACCTCGACCGAGCGAGGTTCGAGCGGAGCCTGCCAGCCGGAGGGACCTTGCTTAGAAACATCCGTCCAGGGCAGGTCCGCTTTCACCCAAGCATCCAAAATGGCGATCTGTTTTTCGTCGAGGCCCTTGCCAGACGGGGGCATGGGCAGGCCGAGTGCGCCCTTGACACGAGGCACGATGTCGGCCTTGGCCCGGAGTGCGCCGGCGCGGGTTTCGAAAGACAACCCGGCCTGCGGGGTCTTGCCACTGTGGCAGCCGAGGCAGCGGGCCGCGAGGATCGGGTGGACTTCGGTAGCGAAGTCCACCGCCGTCAGGGGCAGAGCGACGAAAAACAGGAACCAACGCATGGTTATGGCTAAACCTTAACCCATTTCTGCTTTTTGGCCGATTCGGCGACTTTTTCGAGCAGGATCATACCGCGGAGACCGTCTTCGAAGGTCGGGTACTCAACGGGGACGGAGGGGTCGGCGATCTTCTGGTAGAAGCGCTTGTAGAGGGCCTTGTGGGAGTCGTCGTAGCCCTCGCTGTGGCCACCGGGGAGTTCGGCGTAGGCGGCGGCTTTGGGATGGAGAAGCGAGCCGTCCTTCACGATGAGCTGGTTGGGGGTGTTGCGATGGCCGATCCAGAGACGGTCAGGCTCTTCCTGATTCCATTGCACGCCGGCTTTGGTGCCGTAGATTTCGAAGGCGAATTTGTTCTTACAGCCGGCGGCGACCTGAGACACGGTGAAGGCACCGCGGGCACGATCGCCGAGGCGGAGCATGACGGCGCCCCAGTCGTCGGTCGTGATGGCGACGTCTTCGTAGTCGTTCGGCTTGAGCTTTTTGCCGGCGAAGGTTTGGACGGCGACCTTCGGCTTTTTGCGGGTCTTATGGAACGTGGCTAGGTCGGCGCAAACGCTAGTGATGGGCAGCGCGGTGAGGTGCTGGATCATGTCCATCCAGTGGGATCCGATGTCGCCCATGGCGCGGAGTTCGCCGTTGCGGTCGGCCTCGATGCGCCAGTTGAAATCGGTTTCGTAGAGGAGCCAGTCCTGGGAGTAGGTGCCCTGGACATGGAGGATTTCGCCGAGTTCGCCGGATTCGATGATGCGGCGGACGTGTTGGACGACGGGGTAATAGCGCAGGTTGTGGCAGACCGCGTTCGGTAGGTTTTTTTTGGCGGCGAGGGCGACCATTTTCTTGGCTTCGGCGGAGGTGACGGTGAGCGGCTTTTCGCACAGGACGGCCTTGCCGGCTTCGAGGGCGGCCATGGACATCGGGAAGTGGAGCGAGTTCGGGGTGAGGACGTGGACGGCGTCAATGGAGGGGTCCGCCAGAAGCGTCTTATAATCCCCAGTGGAGCGTTCGACCCCCATTTCGGCCGCGAACTTCTTGGCCGAAGCGTCCGAGGAGCCGGCAACGGCAACGACTTCGACGTGGCCCAAGCGGCGGATGCCTTCAATGTGTACCCGGCCCATGAAGCCGGTCCCGATAATCGCGGTGGTCACTTTTTTCATATGATCACTTTATCTTAACTGGGCTATGCTGTTAATGAGTTTGCCATGAAGGTTAAGATTCGCTTGGCCAAGGGCCCGCACGTCAAGCGGGAGGGAACACGGAACCAGCGCCTCGCGCTCGGCAGCGCTGCGCTCCTCACTCCATTTTCGCTCATGGCGTTTGTGTTGGGGGTTTGGCGGCTGGCAGCGGATATGAACTGGGCGAAAGAGTTTGCGTTCACCGAAGGCCCACTTTCCCATTGGCAAGTTTGGATGGCGGCTGGCTTTATTTTGCAGGTGGCCGCGGTTCTTCTAAACCGCTACGGAAATCCTTCCGCCGAATAGGAACCCGATCGGTCTGCCGCGCGTCTGTACAGCCGTACGCCTGCTGCTATGCTTAGAGGGTAAATGGGCTCCTTTAATCGCTCTTTTCCGTCTGGTCCGTCCTCGTCGGGGTTAGTGACCTCGGGAGTGAAGCGGCTGTTGATTTGCAACACTGCTATTTTTGTCTTGACGCTACTGGCTCGCGCATTTGCTGGATTGCAGTTTCAACCGCTGAAGCTGATTCCGCTAGACGTTTTTTCCGGTGCGGTGTGGCAGCTGGTGACGTACCAGTTTTTGCACGACACCAACGGATTCCAGCATATTTTGTTCAACATGGCGTCGCTGTTTTTCATGGGCCCGATGCTCGAAAGCAGTTGGGGCACGGCGCGTTTTTTGAAGTACTACCTGCTGAGCGGGATCGGCGCGGGGATCGTGGTTTGCTTGGCGAGCGTTCCGTTGGGTGCGATGGAATCGGCGACGATTGGCTGCAGCGGCGCGATTTTCGGTCTGATGATCGCCTATGGGGTGCTGTTCCCCAACATTTTGTTTTTTGGCGCTGTGCCAGCGAAGTATTTTGTAATGATTTTTGGGGCTATCAGCCTGTTGGGTTCTATTGCGATGGACGGTTCGCGGGTGAGCTATGTGGCCCACCTCGGGGGGTTGGCGACTGGGTGGGTGCTGATTCGAACCGGATTACTAAAGAAGTTGGGCGGCAAGCCGGGCGCGGCGTGGGATCCGATGAGCGCGCTCCGCCAGCAGTATAAAGAGTGGAAGTTGCGGCGGGCTCGGAAGAAATTCCAGGTTTATATGAAGCAGAAGAGTGGCCGCGACCCGTTCGACATTCAATAGGAGTAAATTGATCTTCATGCGCAATCGGCTATCGCTTCTCGCTTTCGTCTTCTTCCTTTCTTTTTCGGTGGTCTGGAGCCAGCAGGGTCCCGGCTCGACCGGCTCGGAGACGAAGGCCAAGCCGCGCAAGAAGTCTGGGGACGGGGCACCGGTCGAAGAGCCGAAGCAGGAGAAGATTCCGTCGAAGTTCTCAAAGAAAGACGGCGATGTGCTGCCGAACGGGCTGCCTACGTTTAAGAGCGACGTATCGACGGTAAACGTCGACGTGGCCGTGCTCGATAAGAACGGTCGATTCATTCCGAACATTCCCAAGGGCAATTTTCGCGTGATTGAAGATGGGGTGCCGCAGAACATCGGCGGCTTTAATATGGGCGAAGCGCCGATGACGGTCTGCTTGGTGATTGAATTCTCGAATCTGTACCAGCAGTACTGGTCGAGCGGCTGGTATGAAACCCTTCAGGCCTCGTACGGCTTTTTGGAAACGTTGAAGCCGGAAGACTACGTGGCCGTCGTTGCCTACGATTTGCGGAGCGAGATTCTGAGCGATTTCTCGACCGATAAGCGCAAGGCCTACGAAGCGATGCAGCGGTTGCGGATTGCGGCGTTCAGCGAGAGTAATCTTTATGATGCGCTTACCGATACGGCCGACCGGATGTCGACCATCGAAGGCCGGAAAGCGATCGTGGTGATTGCCAGCGGTGTCGATACGTTTTCGAAGCTTACGTTCGATAAGACCAGAAAGTCGCTCCAGCAAAGCGGGGTGCCAATCTACGCGATTGGGATTATGCAAGCGCTGCGGGAATGGCTCGACGCCCGCGGCGGAATGGGTGCGATTCAGCGTCTCGACTTCCTGCAGGCGGATAATCAGATGCGAACGTTCGCTCGTGAAACCGGCGGGCAATCCTACTTCCCGCGTTTCTTTGGTGAATTCCCGAACATCTACCGGGCGATTCATGAAGCACTACGCAGCCAATACTCGATTACCTACGCTTCTAGCAACCAGGTTAAGGACGGCAAATTCCGCAAGATTGCAGTGCAACTCGTCAATCCGGCCACCAACGAACCCTTGCGGATCGTCGATGAAAAGGGCAAACCGATGAAGTACACCGTCATCGCCAAACCCGGCTACAACGCGCCCAAAGAAGTCGAATAGTCAAGCGAAACAACTAGCGCGTTTTGTGCTCGATAGAAGCTCGTTGACAGCGGGTTTACAGGTCTGATACCTTCGCATGGTCTGTAATCTGCAATGAAGTTGAAAGCTGAAACAATAGAGCCCGTGGCAACTCGTTTGCTGATGGTTGACGATAATCCTTTGGGTTTAGCGGCACGCACGATGGTGCTGAGCGAACTCGGGTATGAGATCACGACCGCGCACAATGCGGCAAGAGCCTTAGCCTTGTTTGAAGAGAGCCCGTTCCCGTTGATGGTCACGGACTACAAGATGCCCGGCCAGAACGGCGTCGACTTGATTCGAGCAATCCGAGCAGTAGCCCCGCAGACGCGCATCGTGTTGGTATCTGGTTTCGTGGATGCGATGGGCATCACCGAAGAGAACAGCGGCGCCGATGCGGTGATCATGAAGAGCGCCAACGAGGTTTCTCAGCTCGTGCGCGCGGTGAATCGACTGAGTAAGCGGACCGCGGCCAAGCAGCCCACGCGAGCCGAGGGTGAGCGTCGGAAGCCGGTTTTAAAGATGAAGAAGTCTGGCGGCAACTGATAGCATGGGCAAGTGACGCCTTTTCGGCTTCTTGCCCCACTGCTATTGATCGTGATGGCCAGCCCGGCCGCGCCAGCCAGGAAAGCGCCGCCGCCGGCGAGCCCGGCGCAGCGGTGGATGACGACGTTGACGCCGCGCGAACGGGTGGCCCAACTGGTGATTATCAAGAGTTTTGGGAACCTACCGCCGGTGCGCAGCCGGGCATATCGACAGTTTATGAAGTCGGTGCGGATCGATGGCGTGGGCGGGATTATCGTCAACAATCGGGTAGGGCGGAGCGGGGCGATCAACGCTGAACCGTTTGAGATGGCGAGTTTTTTAAATCGCATGCAGAAGCTGGCCAAGGTGCCGCTGCTGATCGGGGGCGACTTCGAGCGCGGAGCCTCGATGCGGGTCTCCGGAACGGTGAAGTACCCGCACCAGATGGCGTTTGCGGCAACGGGGTCGGTGGAGTATTCGCGCTATCTGGGCTTGGCGACGGCACGAGAATCGCGGGCGCTCGGCGTTCATTGGGTCTATGCGCCGGACGCCGACGTGAACAATAATCCGGAGAATCCGATTATCAATATACGGTCTTACGGAGAGGATCCGTCGCTGGTGGCGCAGCACGTGCGCGCTTACATTGAAGGGGCCAAGAGCGATCCGGCCAACCCGGTGCTGGTGACGTTGAAACACTTTCCCGGGCACGGCGACACGGCGACCGACTCCCACTACGGCATGCCCAAGCTGGAAGTGGATCGAGGGCGCCTCGACAAGATCGAACTGGTGCCGTTTCGGGCGGGAATCGCTGCAGGGGTCGACAGCATCATGACGGCGCATATCGCGGTGCCGGCGCTCGACCCGACGGGGGTGCCGTCGACGATCTCGAAGCCGATCATCACGGGACTGCTGCGGGGCGAGTTGGGGTTTCAGGGATTGATCACGACCGACGCGATGGACATGGCCGGATTGGCGGCTCAGTATTCGGCTGGCGAAGCTGCCGTACGGGCGCTGGAGGCGGGCGTGGACGTGCTCTTGATCCCCAGCAACCCTGAGGCAGCCATAAACGGCGTGATGGCCGCTATCCGCAGCGGACGCTTGACCCAGGCCCGCGTGGACGCGAGCGTGCGCAAGGTATTGGCGGCGAAGGTGAAGGTGGGACTGCACAAGAGCCGGTTCGTGAAGACAGACGAACTCGCCGACGCGCTCGACGCCGAAGGGGCGGCGGAGAAGGCGCAGGAGATCGCCAGCAAGGCCGTGACGTTGATCCGCAACAAAGCCGGGCTGCTGCCACTGGCTAAGGACGCCACTGCGTGCGTCCTGCTGCTGGCTGAACGCAAGGGAAACAGCAATGGACAGGCGTTTCTGGACGAGATGGCCGTGCGAGCGCCAAAGATCCCGACGCTGCTCGTCGATCCACAGATGCCGGCTGTCCAAGTACCAACGGGCTGCGAGACGGTGGTCGTTGGCGCCTACGCCCAACTGGGCGGCTACGGAAGCGACAACGCGGCGCTACCGGGGCAGTATCCGGCGATCGTGAAGGATTTGGTGAAGGCGGGAAAGCAGTTGATCCTGATCAGCCTCGGCAATCCGTATCTCATTCGCGCGTTTCCCGAGGTAACAACTTATTTCACGACTTACAGTCCGGCACCGACGAGTGAAGTGGCGGCGGTGCGGGCGCTGTTCGGCACCGTCCCGATGACGGGTCGAAAAGTGGTAACCGTAGAATAGTGCTACAAATCACTTGGCTTGGCCACTCCACGTTTTCGCTGACACTCGATTCCGGTGAGGTGGTCGTCATCGACCCCTTCATCGCCGGGAACCCGAGCTTTCCCGAGGGCTACGATTTCTCACGGGTCGACATCATTCTAGCCACCCATGGTCACGGGGACCACATCAGCGGCATTCCTGAACTGGCCAGTCGCTTCTCGCCCAACGTCGTGGCCAACTACGAGGTGGCCACTTGGCTCGCCGCGCAGGGGATAAAGAACACGATCGGTATGAACATCGGCGGGTCGGTGACGGTGGGCAGTCTGAAGGTGACGATGACTCCGGCCGTGCATTCGAGCATGATGGAGGAGCCGGACGGCACGACCGTCTACGGCGGCCTGGCGGGCGGCTACGTGCTGCACTTGGCCGATGGCCGCAACGCCTATTTTGCGGGTGACACGGATGTGTTCGGCGATATGGCGTTAATCCGGGAGCTGCACGCTCCGCAACTCGCTGTGCTGCCGATCGGCGACTTTTACACGATGAGCCCGCGCGGGGCGGCCATCGCGACGCGACTGCTCCAGCCCCACGAGGTCATCCCGTCGCACTACGGGACGTTTCCGGTGTTGACGGGAACGCCGGAGGAGTTACAGGCTCTTGTGAGTTGCAAGGTCCTGACGCTCCGGCCCGGGGTGCCAGTTACTTGGTAACTTTGACTTCTTTCAGGCGGATATTACGGAACTCGGCCTTCATGTCCGGGCCCGCGTGCAGTTGAAAGGCCAATACGCCGCTGGCTTTTGAGGTGTCCTTCAATTCGCTGGTGACGGTGCCGTTGATCTTGATCTGGATGTTCTCCCCGATGGCGGATAGTTCCATATCGTTCCATTCGTCCTTTTTGTAAAGCTTTTCGCCCTTGCCCTTCCAGCCGTTGACGATGACGCCGCGTTTGCCTTTTTCGTCGTAAATGGAGCCTGTCCAGTTGTCGAAGGCGATATCGGCCTGTAGGCCCGCAACGACGAATTCCGCCAGTTCGGTGCTGCGGAATTGGATGCCAGAGTTGTGGTTGCGCAGCTTGAACTGGGTCCGGAGAACGAAATTGCCGTACTCCCGCTCAGAGATTAGAAAGGTATTCTTGGTAATCTTTACGCCATCGGTGGAGCCGATCACGACGCCTTTGTCAACCTTCCAAAGGCGATTATCGCCTTTCCAGCCCTTGAGGGACTTATTCAGGATGGGCTTGAAGCCGTCTTTCTTTTCAGCTTTATCGAGTTGGCCGAACGCCGCGGTGGCAGCGGCGAGGAGAAGCAGGGTTGCGCATTTCACAGAATAAATCCTATCATCAAGAGAGTTGAGCCGTCCTAAAATCTCCCCTTGGGAGATGATCCAAAACCCGCTGCGCTTTTTTGCGCACCTCGCCGATTCGCAAGGTTTGCGCGCGCACCTGAAGCTGGGCAACCGGAACTTCTACCTGATTAATGAACCCGAGTTGATTCGAGATCTGTTGATTACTCAAGGCTCGGCGTTCGAAAAGTTCCCGCGTATTGAACGGACGAAGGGCCTGTTCGGCGAAGGGCTGTTGACGAGCGAGGACCCGACCCATCTGCGGCAGCGGCGGCTGATGCAGCCGGCCTTTCAACGGGAGCGGATTGCGGGCTACGGTAAAGTAATGACGCGCTGCACGCAGACGTTAATGGCGGACTGGCGGGACGGCCAGGAGATCGAAGCAACCGAGGCGATGAGCCAACTAACGCTGGATATCGTCGCGCGGAGCCTGTTTACAACCGAGGCGGGCGACAAGGCGGCCACGATCGCGCACGAACTCGAGATTGTGCTAAAGATGCTAAACCAGTTGGTGATGCCGTGGGGACCGCTGCTGCTCGATCTGCCGTTGCCGGCGAGCCGGCGGTATCGCGCGGCGCTGGCCAAGCTCGATGAGATCGTCTATGGGGTCATCGACACTCGGCTGCGGAGCGGCCAGGATGGGGGCGACCTGCTCGGCATGCTGCTGATCGCCCGGGACGCCGATACGGGCGAGAGAATGGAACGTCTGCAGATCCGCGACGAGGTGATGACGATCTTCGTCGCCGGGCACGAAACGGCGGCGAATGCGCTGGCCTGGACGCTGTACCTGCTGGCGGCGAATCCGGAGGCTCGGGCCGAGATGGAGGCCGAGATCAGCCGGGTGGCGGGGGACCGCCCGCCGGGACCGGAGGACTATCCGAACCTGCCCTATTGCCAACGTGTTTTTTGCGAATCGATGCGGATGTTTCCGCCGGTTTGGATCTTGGGACGGCGAGCGTTGGCACCGTATACGTTTGAGGATTTTTCGGCTCCGAAGGGCTCGATTCTGCTGGTTTGCATGGCGGTTCTCCACCGGCGAGCGGAATTTTTCCCGGATCCGGATCGGTTCTGGCCGGACCGCTGGTTGGAATCGTCCACGCCGAAATTTGCGTATCTGCCGTTTGGGGGCGGCGGCAGGCTGTGCATTGGCGAACGCTATGCCTGGATGGAGGGCGTGCTGTGCCTGGCGAACCTGGCGCAGCGGTTCCGGATGGACCTGGCGCCAGGCAACAAAGTAGAGCCGTTAGGGATGCTGACGCTACGGCCGAAGCATGGTCTACGCATGCGCCTGAGCGCTCGCGGGCAATAGTACCGAGTGCGCTCTGGCACTCGGAAGGCGCGTTCCAGGAGTCTGGTTAATTACACGTAGAACATTTTTTATCTCCGACACCCTCCTCGTCCGTTACCGAACGAAGCCAACTGCCAGAGTAGACGTCCAATGCATTTGAACGAAGGAGTAGCGCTTCGCGTTATGCCCGCCGTTCCCTTCCCCTCTGCATTCTCCAAGTGCACCATCTAAACGCGATGGATCCCATGCGTGTTCCGCCCGTAAGCAGGGTACAGTCGCGCACCGAGCGCCGTCCCGCTCGTAGGCCCCGTCGCCACGGTCAGTGTTTGTTTAGCGCAGCTGTGGTCATACTTCTCACCCCGAAGTTCGTCCCCCCCCAAAAAACACCGAGCTCAGCGCACCCCATAAACAACGTAGCCCCGGTTGCGGAAAACTGCCTGTTCATCCGCCCATGCGTGCGACGCCTGCAGCACCACATAGTCTGCACCCAACGCGGCGTACTCCCCCCGGCCCGCTTTCTTGTATGGCCTGCCAATCGTCAAATCATAACGCCGCCACCATTCCTTCGCCAGCTCGTAAGTAAAGTTCACCTGCCCCCCGCCCTTCCGATCCACCCATACCGCCCGCAAAGCCCGCGCCCGAAAGATCCCGGGATACAGCGCCAACCCCGCGTCCGGAAAGTGAAACACCGCTGCCGCCGCCGTGTTCGACCGCGCCCAAGTGCTCAACTCCCCCAACTCCGCCGTCTGCAAATTCGGATAGTTCCGCACCCCGCCCGCATACGGATACAGCAGCACCGCCACCGGAATCAACGCCCACGCCCATCTCTTGCGGATGCAACTCGCCCCCGCCCCCGCCAGCGCCCCTCCGATCCACCACACCCCCAAACCCGGCACCGCGAACGGAGCAACCAACCACGCCAACCGCTCCCCCCACCGCGCCGCCCGCGCCGCGGCTATTCCCCCGTTTAACACAGCCCCCATCGTTACCCACAGCAACGCCCGCGCCGGCTGCACCTGCGGCACCACAATCCACTTCCCCAAGTCGAGTAACAAATAACTCAACCCCGCGCTCAACGCGCCCAAGATCGGCAACCCGAGTAACATAACCCGCATCGCGTCGTTCAAGCTCCCTCGAATCCGCCACCACGCCCCCACCGCTACCGCCAACAGCACCGCGTGATGAACCCACCAGATCCCCTGCCACATGCCCACCCACACATAGGACGCCCGCATCCGCTGCAACGCTTCCAAATCCGGCGGCACCGTCGCCCAAAACGCCTGCCGTTCGGTCTCGCCCACTTGAAACCTCGACGCCAGCCATAACGCTAGCACCCCACCCACCATCCCACCTATCGCTCCCCTGCCCCGCCAAAGCGCGTACCCACCCAACACCAGCCACACCGGCCAAACCGTCGGCGGATGCAGCAAAAACGCCGCCCCCAAGGCGATGCCCGTCCCTCTCCACCGCCCATGCCCCGCCAGTCCCATCGCCAGCAGCAGCAGCGGAATCGCCATCCCGCGCGGAATCGGCTCGTACTCCACCGTAAGCACCGCCGGCCCAATGATCAATGCCCCCAACCCAAACAGCCCCGCCAAAAACAGGCCCGCACCCGCTTCCAGCCCCGCCGCCGTCGCCAACAGGTAGACCCCACACAAGCCTACAAAACGGGCGCCCAGTTGTAGCCCCGCCAGGATCGGCTCAAAATCGCCACCTGTCAACTGCTTCAACCCGCCTGCGATCTCATCGTAAACCGTATACCGCAGATGCGGATGCGTCGCGATAATGTCGTTGCCCAACAACGCGGGATTCGCAATCCGCTCCATCATCGGAAGATAGATATGCGTATCCGATTGTAAGTAGGTATGCCCGGGAAACACGAAGAATCCGAGCAGCGTAAACGCCGCCAACACGGCGAAGCGCAGCATCATGTCGTCGGGGTCTTCTCCAGCTGCTGCTTGATCCACGTCCGCTGCGGATTCAGCGCCATCGCCTTTTCTAAGGCCGTCCGCGCCTGCCCGTTACGCCCCGCCTTCCGATGCGCCAAACCAATCCACAACCACGCCTCAGCTAACTTCGGCTCTAAGCTCGAGGCCTTTTCAAAGTCTTTCAGCGATAACTCAATGCCCCCGCCCAGAAACGGCGGCAAATAGTACTTACCGACCCCGCTCGATACCCACGCCAGCGCCGATTTCGGGTCCAATTGCAGCGCCTTTTCAATCTCTTGCTTGGCGCACTTGCCATGCTGCATCCCAGCCATCGGATCGGCCGGAATCACCTGTCCACAAAGAGTCCCCAACAATCGGTGATACTCCGCCTTGTTCGGCTCGGCCTGCACCGCCGCCTGCGCAGCCTTGATTCCAGCCTCGGCGGCCACCCGGGCCTCCCGCTTGTCGCGCAACTCCAGCGCCACCTCGGAAAGGTACGATTGCGCCAACGCCACCTGATACGGCGTCCCCTTGGCCAACTTCGCCAACGCTGCCCGGTCTTGCCGATCCCGCGCCGCTTCCAGATCCCCGGCCATTCCGACAGCCGCGCTAACGATCAATCCCAGAAAGAGTCGCATCTGACTCATTATCCAACATCACTGCATCGCCAGCTTCCGTTGCCAAAGTAAAAACGAAATCCCAATCACCGCCAGCAATGCCCCGTTGATCGCCAAAGCGTTCGGCACCGCCACCAGCGTGATCATCTGCCCGGTCAACAAGCTCCCCATTGGTCGCCCGCCCCGAAAGAAAACGTTATAAACGCTCATCACCCGCCCCCGCATGTGGTCCTCCGTCCGCATCTGCACCAAACTCATCACCAGAGCGAAAGACGCGATCAGACACCCACCTGAAACGAAGAAAATCGCTCCGCTCAGCCAGAAATTCGTCGAATATGCGAAGCCAATGTTGAGCAGTCCCAAAACAATCAGCAGCGACATCGCCACTCCGCCCTTGCGTTTCATGTTCCCCAACGCCGCCACAATCAGCGCCCCGCACACCGATCCCACCCCGGAAATCGACATCAGCTGCGAGTACCCATTCGCACTCAATTTCAAAGTATCCCTGGCCACCACTGGCAAAAACGTCATCGCCGAAAGCCCGAAAAAGGTCATCAAAAAACCCAGCGCCACCAGGGGCACCATCGACTCGCGGGTCCTCACGAAGTTCAGCCCCAGCTTCATCGATTCGAGCGGACTCTCCCCCTTCGGCACCACCGGCAGCCGCTTCGGCAGCGAGAGCAGCGACGCAATCACCGCAAAATAACTCAACCCGTTCAACCCGAAACACCAGATCGGCCCCAAGCTCGCCATCGCGATTCCGCTCAGCGCCGGGCCAATTACGCGCGCCAAGTTGAACTGAATCGAGTTCAGCGCAATCGCATTCGGCAGGTCCTCTTTCGCCACTAGGGACGGCACCAGCGCTTGGTAGGCCGGGCCGCCAAACGCCTGCGCGCAGCCCACAATGAAGGAAATCGTTAGGATATGCCAGATCTGAATCAGGCTGAAATACAACAGGCCGGTGATCGTGAACGCACAACTCAACTGCACTATCTGCGACGCGAGCACAATCTTCCGTCGATCAAAACGGTCCGCCGTTACCCCACCCACGAGCGAGAGTAGGAAGATGGGGATCTCGCCCAAGAATACGTCCAAGGCGAGAAGCTGCGGCGAATCCGAGAGTTGATAAACCAGCCAACTCTGCGCGACCTGCTGCATCCAGGTCCCCATCGACGAGGTGCAGGCCCCCAGCCACATGATGCGGAATTGAGGGTAAGAGAAGGCCTTGAAAACCTTGTCGAACAAGTCGGCGTCCGTTGAACGCTACGGAAGCGGCGCCGGACGCGCAATCAGATGGAGAATGTTTCCATCGCAGTCGGTGAAGAACACCAAGCGATTCCCCTGATTTGAAAACGGCTCGCCCAGGAAATTAACTTGCAAGCCCTGCAGCACGGCCAAACCGGCGTCAAAGTCTTCCACGTCAATCGCCAGATGGCGAATGCCCTCGTCCTTCATCTTGTTCGACGGGCGTTCCCCTTCGCTCGGAATGATTTCCAGCATCGAGCCGTTCGATGCGCGCACGAAGTAGTTCCCCGCATATTCGAAGTTGATGCGGAATTCCAAATGGTCGCGGTACCACTCGGCGAGCCGCTGGGGGTTGGGCGAGGCGATCGCCGTGTGTTCCAGGCCTTTAAACATATTTTCCGATTGTACCTTATCCCCTAAAAACCGGGTTACAACGCTCGATAAGTAAATTGGTGCGAATGCCACGCCGAGTTTTCAATACGCTCGATCGCCCAACCGCAGCTTGCCACACCAGCGAAGCAGACGGTCGACTCGCCATCCTCGAAGTGCCCCCCGTAGGCTGGCCAGAACTCGACGGCCTTACCGACGCCCTCGAACAAACCTGCCTCGAAATCCTCGAAACGTTGGTTGAGGCCCTCGAATCGCGCGATCGGTACACCGCCGGCCACAGACGATGCGTCAGCAACTACTCCCGCAACCTAGCCCACGAATGCGGCCTCTTCAAAGATGAAGTCGAACGCATTCGCATCGGCGCCCTGCTCCGCGATATCGGCAAGGTCGGCATCCCTGACGACATTCTGCTCAAGGATGGCCGCCTCTCCGATCCCGAACGAGCCATCAGAGACCCATCCCGCCATCGGCGTCCGCATTCTCGAGCGCACCGGGGTCTTCGTCGACTACCTCTCCATCGTCGGTCTTCCCCACGAAAGCCACGATGGTTCCGGCTATCCCTACGGCTTCGCCGACGACGATATCCCCCTCGACGCCCGCATCGACACCTACTACGCCATGACCACCGACCGGCCCTACCGCACCCGTCTACCCGAAGACCTCGCCCGCAAAACCCTCCACTACGCCTCAAGCTCCCAGTTCTATCCCGAAGTCCTTCAGTCCTTCTTCGCCACCGAAATCGTCGCCGCGAAGTAATTCTCCGACGTCATCGGATACCCCGCCAACCGACGCAACATGCCCAGTTGGCCCACGTGCGTCAACGCATCCGCCACCGGACCCTGCAACAACCGCTCCGCCGGCGCCAACCGTCCCCGATACTCCTCCACCGCCGCTAGCTTCTCCCAGAATCGCGCCACGTCCGCCTCCCACCCCAGCACCTCGAAGCGCCTCCATCGGCCCGTTCCATTCGCCAATTCCAGCACCCACGCAAACAGTTCCGCCAAGTGGGCCACCAACTCCTCTGGCGTCTTCACCCCGGCGCCCGCCGCAAAGGTCCCGAACTCCGGCGGCACCCCCGCCAACGCCTTCCCAGCCCGATACCCCACCGCCCCAATCGCATGCCGGAGCAGCCCTTCCGGACCTCGCTTCTGCAGCACCATCTGCCCCGCGTGATAAAGCGTATGCTGGATCACCCCGTGCAGCAAGTGGTAGTTATCGTAAGCCTTCCCCGGCACCGCAGCGTCCAAATCAGCCTTCTCCACCACGTCCAGCAACCGTTCCGCCGCAAACCGGGCCCGCTCCTTCGCCCCCTCCCAATCCCCGCCCTCCGGCCAATCCGCCTCACCCAACAGAATCGCGGGGTCGCCCCCGATCCGCCGCTCCGCCGCCTCCAGCCACGCCGCCACATGCAAGGTCAAGTCCTCAATCGAATGCCCAACCCCTCCCACCTTCGCCTTGGCCTCCTCCGCACTTACTCCGTGAAGCACTTCAAACAACGCATCCCCATGCCAAGCTTCCCCATAAACCGCCCGCCGCAGCTGATCTAAAATCCGATGGTTTTCGCGCATAAGTCGAGTTACCATCCTACAATGACCTCTCGCTTGGCGCTCATCCTACTCCTTTCGGTCCCCCTCGCCGCTCAAACCGTCACCGGCCAACTCGAAGGCCACACCATCGACACCTCCGGCGCCCCCATCGCCGGCGTCAAACTCACCGCCCGCAATACCGAATCCGGCACCCTCCGCGAGTCTGCCTCAGACCAATCCGGCTACTATCTCCTGTCCTTCCTCTCGCTCGACACCGGTGAAGCCGCCGGCTTCGGCTCCGTTTAACAGAACGCCCAAATCGAACTCTCCGCCACCCGCGTCGCCGACTTCAAACTCGGCCCCGTCCCCGTCGCGACCACCCTTACCGTCGAATCCGACGCCTCCCGCATCGAATTGACGCGCGGCGAACAGGGCTCCTCCCTCAATGAAAAGACCATCGAAGATCGCCCCCTCTCCTCCCGACATTTTCGTTCCCCCGTGGAGATGATGCCCGGCTTCCAGTCTTCCGGCTCCTATTTCGGCGTCAACAACAACGACGACTCCTCCGAAGGCATGTCCCAACAAAACGTCAACATCTCCGCTATCAAAGAATTCGTCGTCCTCACGAACGCCTTCTCCGCCGAGTTCGGCCGCGGCGGCACCGCCGTCTTGATCCAAACCAAATCCGGCACCCACCGCATCCACGGAGACGCCTACCAGTTTTCCCCAAACTAGGCCATCAACTCCAACGGGTTCTTCAACAATTCCGCCGGCACCCGTATCGAGGTCGGCGACTGCCGCCACTACCTCGTTCCCGACTACTGCTTAGTTGCAGAAGCTAACAAGTGTATGGCGCAGTTGGCTCCCCTTGGCCTCGCGCTGACGCCAGTGAAAGGGCTTGGGGGGCTCATTGGTCTTAACGACAAATGCCTCAATGGCCGAACGCAATTGATCTTTGCTGGAGAAACTTTCGCCGCGAAGCGCCTTGCGGGTCAGCAGCCCGAACCAGATCTCGATCTGATTAAGCCAACTGGCCGAGGTGGGCGTAAAGTCAAAACGGACCCGGCCCTCGTAATTGGCCAGCCAGTCATTATTGCGTTTGTGGGTGCAGTCGTTGTCCAGGATCACATGGATCTCCCTGTCAGAAGGTAGTTCGGCAACCACGCCGTTGAGGAACCGGCGGAAATCCTCACGCTTCTTGTGCTCATTAGTTTTCGCGTATACCTGCCCAGTGGCGATCTCCAAAGCGGCAAACAAGTGCAAGGTTCCATTGCGCTGGTAGGTGCTTTTCATGGCTCGCACCACCGCTCCACTATCGGTTTCCACATCGCCGGAAGGACGCTGCAGAGCCTGAATGCTGGGCTTCTCCTCTACGCTCAATACGAGAGCGTTCAGCGGGGGATTCAGA
>Ga0209086_10000345_pt1 | contig 40269 bp, 34 predicted proteins | sample M_130207_XF_Meta_FD_187312 | JGI IMG/M metagenome (GOLD analysis project Ga0209086, IMG submission 187312) | Freshwater microbial communities from Lake Montjoie, Canada to study carbon cycling - M_130207_XF_MetaG (SPAdes) (version 2) | ecosystem: Environmental > Aquatic > Freshwater > Lake... | reverse complement strand
AACCTATTGACAGGCGTGCTAGGCAGGCGGCGCGACTAGATTCTCAGGTGATTTCGGCCCTTCTGGTCCCATTCCGAGGCTAGATTGGAGGATTTCCACAGGGAGCGGTGAGTTTTGCAAGTGGCTCCGGTGACAACCCTAGAGAGCGAGGGAAATAGACTAGGTTTCTGGTTCGGGACGAGACTGCGACCTGGTGTTCCGAGGGCGTCGGCTTCCTGCACACTTCGGCAGGTTTGGAGGACCGTCGTGGGCTAAGCAGCGAGCTCCGGACATTGACGGTGCGTTCGTAGGAGGGCGCGGAGGAGGTTCTCCATTTCTACTTCGTCGTATAGAAAGTAGTGGCCCTGGCGGGGTAGCTCGTGATATCCGCCGTCGGGAATCAGAGTGTGGAGATGGCGCGCTACACCGACGGGCACTACCTGGTCGGCTAGCCCATGGGTGATCAAGACCGAGCAGGCCGTCAGTTGCGCGAGGTCGAGATGCGGGTCGGAGTACAACGCTTGTACCTCCTGGAGCATCGACCCAGGACCCTGGGCGTAGCTTTCACGGCGGTTCTGCTGGAACGCTTCTTCCACCTCCGGCCGGGAAAGCGTTTGCCGGTCGCCGGCGGATAGGCCGCTTTTGATGTCCTCAAAATAGCTCTCCCAGTGGTTGAAGAGCCGATCGCCGTGCTTGGCTTCAATGCGCAAAAATTTTGACTGACGGAAACTGGCTAGCTTCGCGGAAAGCAGAATATGCCAGGTCTCGTGGGAAAATCGCCGCCAGTTGGAGATGAGATGGGGGAGGCCTAAGCTGCCGGCCAAGGAGACCGCATGTAGACCGGGCAAGTGGCCGCAGGCCAGCGCATAAGTCGCTCCGGCGGAGAACCCGAGAATCGAGAATGGCGCGCTTTCGCCGAGCAATTGGCTTGTCAACTCGCGCACGTCGCTGGCCCAATCCGTCACGGTGCGGTTACGCGACGGGGTCGACAGACCCATGCCGGGGCGGTCCGGGGTAATGAGGCGGATGCCCAAGCGCTGCAAGAGGGCGTCATTGGCGGCCATGCACTCGATCCGGGAGCCTTGGAAGCCGTGAAAGTAAAGGATTGGCGTCCCGTCGCGCGGCCCGCGATCCATGAACGCCAGCGTTCTGCCATCATGTAAGGTGATTTTGGCGAATCCCGGGGCGCTTTCGCCAGGGGCGGGACGGAAGTCGGGTATGTCGGCCATCAAGTCGGCCACCGTCTCGCGCAGTCGTTCGGTATCTTGCTTCGGGTCACCCGTGGGCGATAGCGGGGCTCCGATGCGGACACGAATGCGGAACGGTGGATTGGTTTCCGCCGTTGCCGCCTCGGCGTCCATCGCGGCGAGGATGACCGTTTCCGGCGACCAGTCCAGGCGCAGGCCGCCAATTGCGGTCGGTACCACGGGGGTGCCGGCTTTCATCGCGGCGACCATGGAGCCGGTGCTCCAGTTCTGGAGCTGTCGGACGGGGTCGGCGATGGCGCGACCAGCGGGGAAGATCAACACGACGTGGCGTTCGCCTTCGCGCAGGTATGCCGCGATCGTGTCGGAGACGCCTTGCCGTTTACCCAGAAGCGGATCGGCGACGAGAAGGGCGATGCCGTAGTGGTGCAGGACCCAGCGTTCGGCACGCACCATCCAATTTCGGCTGTCGGCGGTGATGACGATGCGGGGTACGCAGCCGATCCGGGTTGCGAGCAAGTGGCCGAGGATGAAGCCGTCGACGCCGGACTTGTAGGCGTGATTGGCGGCGAGTACGAACGAACCATTCGGCAGATGCTCCACTCCTTCGACCTCAATCCACCGGAGGATGTATTTGGCAAAGAGGACTTGCATCAACCGGATGGGCCATCCTTGAGCGCGAATGACGTCCGGCGCGCCGACTAGTTCGCGCCGCAAAAAGAGATGCATTGGGATCGCGATAGCCGCGCAGCCGAGCGCCGCGAAACCGGCGGACCGGGCGAGTTTACCCCAGAAACTCTTCGGTGCTTTCGCTCTCATCTTCTCCCCCACTCCCTCTGGAGTTTCACACTATCACAAACCCTTGGCAGGCAAGGGTCAATCGAGTTGTTGCTGGCGAGGCCACGGCGGACCTTTCCGCGGGGTTGCGGAGTGGCGAGGGGGGTAAGTCGGCCTCGGCGCCCCCCAGAAGTTGACCATTATGTTGAGTTCTGGATTATGTAGAGTCAGGGGCCTCGGAATAGAGATCGCGAAGCCCCCATTCGTTTTGGTCTCCTTGGGACTCTACATAATTGGGTCGGGTCATAACGTTGACCCGATGTTACGGCGGCAACTTGTGCGGTTCTATTCCGGAGTTTCTCTTGGCTGTACTCGGAGGTGTTAGGTGGTTCTCCGTACGCGGACTTCCCGTACGTAGATGGATTTGCTTCCGGATGGTGGAGTGAACCAAGAGTAGGCGATCAGAAAGCGGTCTTTGCCGAGAGGGAGGAGGGAGGTGTAGCCGCAGGAATCGGCCTGGATTTTCGATTTATCGGGGACGGGGACCAGCGTCGTGGGTGGCGACCAGGTTTGGCCGTAGTCGGTGGAGAAACGGAGATCGACACCGGGGCGTCCGGAGGCGAGGACGAGGACGCCGTTTTTCAGCTGCAGCAGACGGGGCAGAACGCCGGTTTCGGTGAAGGCTTCGGGCTTTGACCAGGTGCGGCCCTGGTCGTGGGAAAGGGCTTTGTACATGGGGCCGATGCCGTTGCCGTCGGTGGTCCGGAGGATGGCCAGGAGATCGCCGTTGGGGAGGAGCTCGAGGGCGGGCTCGGTGAAGCCGTCGCGTCGGCGGTCGGGTTCGTTGTAGAGAATATGGCCGATCTTCTGCCAGGTGTTGCCGTTATCGGCGGAGCGGTAACTGGCGGCGGAGGTGTAGGGGCTGGGCTGGCTGGCGTGATAGTAGGGGTAAGTCAGAGCGACGAGAGAGTTGTCCTTCAACACCTTCATGTCGCCCCACCAGATTTGCGGGATGAGGCCGCCGGTGGCGTAGCGCAGGGCTTCGGGGTCATTTAGCGGATGGCTCTCCGGGGTCCACCGCGTGGTGTAGCGCTGGAAGAAGATATTACGCAGTTGGGAAGGGAGGTCATTCAGGAGATAGAGCTGAAAAGGGGTTTTGTAGCTGACGCGTTCGGCGTGCTGCGTGGGGAGTGGGATTTGCGTGACGGGGGTGGCGGGAACGGTGTCGGTGCGGAGGCGTTCGCCGTTGGGGAGTAGCAAGCCGTAGGGGCGTTTGGGGGCACCTGGATCTTCGCGCCAAGTGCGTCCGTTGTTGGTGGAGACGTAGATTTTGCGGGCTTTGCCGTATGAGGCGGCCGAGTCGGGTTCGACATGGACGAAGAGCAGGAGTTCGCCGTTGGTGCCAGCTTCGAGCGAGGGAAACTGCCAGCGGCCCCAGCGGTGTTCCTCCGATGGGCCGGCGGCGACGAGCCGCGCAGGGCCGAGTTGAACCTTTACTTGGGCAGAAAGGGATAAGGCGAGAAAAAAAAGAGAGACTCGCAAGATTCGCGCCATTGTATCGCGTTTTGAATCGTGATATCATCCGACCGTCCGCGACTCGGATTAAACTTCTTTCTTTTGAGGTCCTATGGTTTCCACGTGCCGTACTTACTTGTTTCTTTTACTGACCGGATTGCTCCTGCTGGCGCAAGTGCAACCGGTTGGCACCGTTGACGGTTCGGTATTGGATAGTTCAGGCGGAGCAGCGGCCGGGGTAAAGGTTACGCTGCGCAATTTGGAAACAGGGGTTGCCCGAGGCACCCAATCCAACGAAAGCGGAAACTATTTTTTCCCGTTGGTGAATCCGGGCCGATACGAGGCTTCTGTGGAGAAGGCCGGTTTTAAGAAGGCCTTACAGGAGTTGACGGTGCGCACGGGCATCCGCGCCACGGCCGATTTTACGCTGCAACTAGGGCAGGTGACCGAGTCGGTACAGGTGACAGGGGAGTCGCCGTTGCTGGAGGTTTCGACGTCTTCGGTGAGTCGAAATATCACGCAGAAGACGGTGCAAGATATGCCGCTGCTGGGGCGGAATGTTTTGATGCTCGTGAATCTCGCGCCGGGGATTACAAATAACTCGCCGACGGGGAGTTCGACGGGGTTGATCGACATCGACAGCGTCTCCTACACGTCCGCTTCGGGCGCGAGCAACCGCACGAATGAGTTTTTGCTGGACGGCATTCCGAACAACGTTTCCGACCGTGTTGCCTACATTCCGAGCGTGGATGACGTGGAAGAGTTTACGGTGTCGACGAACGCCCTGGACGCCGAGTACGGCCACGGCGGCGGCATGTACGTGAACGTAGTTACCAAGGGCGGGACCAACGCGCTGCACGGCAACCTGTACGAATTCCTGCGCAACGACAAGCTGAACGCCAACAGTTTTTTCGGCAACCGGGCGGGCTCGCCGCGGCCGGTGTTCCGGTTCAACCAATACGGGCTGACGGCGGGCGGCCCGCTCGTGAAGAACAAGACCTTTTGGTTTTTCAACTTTGAGGGGTTGCGGCAGCGGACGCCGGCGATTTACCGATTTACGGTGCCGACGGCGCTGCAGCGTACGGGCGATTTCTCGCAGACGCTCAACGTGGCTGGGGTTGCGTTCCAGATCGCCGACCCGTTGACGACAACGCCGGCGGGCGCGCGCACTTTGTTTCCGGGCGGCAAGATACCGGCGACGCGACTGAACGCGGTGGCACGGAACGTGATTGGTCGCTATCCGGCGGCAAATCTGCCGGGCGACAACAACACGGGCGCGAACAATTTCTTTGGTCAGGTACCTGCGCCGTACGATGGCGAGAACTACTCGGTGCGCATCGACCAGAACTTCAAGAACCATCGGCTTTTCGGACGTTGGTCGGCCAACGAGGGCTTCCCCGGCACGCCGACGCCGTGGGACATCGGCGGCGGCGTGGGCGCGCTGGAGGGCAACAACCGGGCACAGACGTCGATCGGGCTCAGCGATATCTACACCGTGAATCCGTCGATGGTGATCACGGCACAGGCGGGGTTCACACGATGGACGCAGCAGGGGACGCACCCGGATTTCGATCAGTCGACGCTGGGGATTTCGCCTTCGCTCATCAGCCAGATGCAGCAGAAGATTTTCCCGCGGTTCAACATCGCCGACAGCTACTACATCGGGGCGTCCGAGGGCCGGTGGTACGAGCATACGAATACGTTTTCTTTCAACCTGGGGGTGTCGAAAAACTGGCGGAGCCACAATATGAAGTTTGGCCTTCAGAGCCAGGTGAAGCAGAACAACTCGCAGGGTGCCAATCGGCCCGGCGGGGAGTATAACTTCGACCGCGGTTTCACGCAGCCAAGCGCTTTCACAACGGGCAACAATCTGGGCAATGGCATTGCCAGTTTCCTGTTGGGATATGCCAGCAGCGGCCTGTTGAACCTGCGCGCGGCGACCGCACCGCAAAGCCCGTTCTACGGCTTCTACTTCCAGGACGACTACAAAGTGAACTCGAAGCTGACGCTCAACTTCGGCTTACGATACGACCTGATGCTGGGCATCACCGAACGCTACAACCAGAACACCCTGGGGTTCGACCTGGTAAATTCCAACCCGATTGAAGCGGCGGCGAAGACGGCCTATTCCACGAGTCCGATTCCGGAACTGGCGGCGGCGAACTTTACGGCGAAGGGGGGGCTGTTCTTCGCCACCAAGGACAACCGGCGGAGCATTATCGCGGACAAAACCAACTGGCAGCCTCGCATCGGCCTGGCCTATCGCGTACTGCCGAAGACGGTGATCCGCACGGGCTACGGCATTTTCTATTCGGTCTGGTGGCAACCGTTTGTAAACGCCACGGGTTTTTCGGCGCAGACCGACATGGTTTCCACGCTGGACGGCGGGTTGACGCCGGCCGACACGCTGGCCAATCCGTTCCCGAACGGGCTTGTGCAGCCTACGGGGGCGGGGTTGGGGCTGAAAACCCTGCTGGGCCAGACACTTTCGCCCTACGATTATTCGCGCAAGAACATCCGCAACGATCGCTGGAGCTTCGGGTTCCAGCAGGAACTCCGCCGCAACCTGCAGTTCGAAGTGAACTACGTGGGCCAGCGCGCACCGAACTTAATCGCCAGCACGAGCGCCAGCGATTCCGGCAAGGTGATCAACGCGGGCTGGAACGGCACGGGCGGCACCTTTGACCAGAAGTACTACGGGCTGGGTGCGCGTCTGAACGTGCGGGTTCCGAATCCGTTCCAGGGACTGATTCCGGCGCCGAGCGGCTTGGCTGGATCGACGGTGACGGTGGCGCAGTTGCTGAACCCCTATCCGGCGTTTGGCAACATCAACCTGAACCGGTCGCCCGGCGGGACGAGCAACTACAACTCGCTGCAGATCAGCGCGACGCAGCGCCTGGCGGGCGGGGCGATGGTACAAGTGGCCTATACCTTCTCCAAGCAAATGGAGACGTTGCGCTACATAGAGCCGAGCGATCCGGCGCCGGCGCGAATGATTGGGCAGTTCGACAATCCGCACCGGCTGTCGTCGGGCATTCTGTACGAATTGCCATTCGGCAAAGGCCGCCTGGCGTCGGGCCTGACGGCGCTGAATAAGGTGATCGGCGGTTGGCAGTGGAGCGCTATGTACATTTACCAGACGGGAGCGGCGGTAGCGCTGCCGGCGGCGCTCGCGACGGGAGTGAATCCGAAGCTCGACAACCCGACAATTACCAACTGGTTTAACGGCGGGTCGATGGCGGTGTTGCCCGGCTTCACGGCGCGGCGCAATCCCTACTTCTGGACGGGGCTGCGCGGGCCGACGATCAACAATTGGGACATGGGCTTCATCAAGAACACCACGGTCTACAAGGAGCGGGTGAAGCTGCAGTTCCGGTTGGAGATGATCAACGCGTTTAACCGCGTATGGTTTGGGGGTATGAACACCAACCTCACGAGTGCAACTTACACCCAGCTGACGGGGCAGGCGAACCAGCCTCGCAACATTCAGGTTGGGTTGAAGTTAAGCTTTTAAGCGGGGATTTTTAAATCAACAGAGCCGCTGGCACTGCTGCCAGCGGCTCTTCTCCCGCACGCGCAGGATGCGGCGCCGAAGTCGGTTTGATGGTCGTTGGGGCCGGTGGTTCGTTCGGCTGTGGACGCGGCGGGGCGGAATCCGATTGATGTCCTGGTGGCGCGGAAAGACGCGCGCAACGGGCTGCGTGCGGTGGGCCTGGCTGACAAGGGCAGGCAAGAAAACTCTTTTGATGTATTCAGGGCCAGATGAAATATCAAGAGCTGATTTTCTGCCTGTTCGCTGTTTAGTGTGGGTAAGGCCGGATAGAGCGGAGCGGCAGCGTTCGACGGTTTGGGTTGCGGGGCCGGTTGGAATCTTGGGACCACGGAGTGTGCGGTGTCCCTGTTCGGGTTTAAACAGGGAAGCGGTAGCATCGCCGTCGCGGCGGTGGCCCGTCATTTCCACGGCTGACCTCGGGGCTAAGTACGCTTACTCGCCCCTCGCTGGCTAGTTTTGACCGGCGATTCTACCCACGGCAAACAGCGAAGAACCGATTTTCATCGTCGCGGTTGTGACATCCGTGGCACAGGCGCAGGTCACTCCGTCCGTAGCGCGACGGATGGGATGGAAGCGCCTTGAATCGGAACTTCGTTTCTGCGCGTGGCGGTGCTATCGAAAGTGCAGGCAAGGAAACGGACCGACCGATGGCCGTATTCAGCGGGGATAGAGTAACTTGCTTGTGAACGCCGTGGGGCAAGGGGGTGAGGATGAAACGCGAAAGGGCCTCCCGGTGGGGAGGCCCTTTGGTTGGGGGGGTGTTTTGGTTGGGCTTAGAAGAGGAACTTCAAGCCGAGTTGTTGTTGGCGCATGTTGGTGGATGTGCCGGTGATGTTGCCGAAGTTCGTGGCGCCCACGACAAAAGTGCTGCCGGGGTTGCCGAAGTTCGGGTGGTTGAGGGTGTTGAAGGTCTCCCAACGGAATTGGATCTTCAAGCCTTCGGTGATGGTGAAGTTCTTGAAGAGGCTCCAGTCGAAGTTGACGAGGCCGGGTCCGCGGAGGAAGTTGCGGGGGGTGGCCCCGTAGGTGAATTGGGCGGGGAGGGCGAAGCCGCTGATGTTGACGCAGTTGACGAGTTTGCCACTGCCGCAATTTACGGAGATGGGTGAGCTGCCATAGTTGGCGCGCTGGGTACCCTGTCCCACGTTGGCTTGGTCAGCCGCGATGGGTACGCCGAAGGGAAGGCCACCTTGGACGGTCGTGATGCCGTTGGTCTGCCAGCCGCCGAAGGCCGCCTTGACGAACTTATTCGCGTTCGAGAAGAAGGGGATCTCATAGTTGTAGCTGGCTACGAAACGGTGGCGGACGTCCCAGTTGGCGAGGCCGTAGTCGAGGCGCCAGTTGAAGGGATCCATTACATTGGAGCCGCCGTTGGAGTCAGTGGCGACGTCGAGAGTTTTCGAGAAGGTGTAGCTCGTGAGGGTGGTGAGGCCCTTGAAGCCGTTCTGCCGGAAGACCGCGGAGAAGCCATTGTAGTTGGAGACGAGGTCGTTCTGGATCATGCGAATGACGGCGAACTGTTGGTTCGGCCGACGATCCTGAATGCCACCAGGGCCGGGCCGTGGAGTGTTCAGGAAGAAGCTGCGATCGAGGTGATAGGCATGGTTACCTAAGTACTCGAGGGCGACGCCAGCACTGCGCCACAGCCCCCGCTCTAAGCTCAAGCTCCACTGGTTCATGGTCATGTTGGGCAGATAGGGGTTGATGGTAAACGCATTGATACGGGCGGTGGAAGCGCCCCCGGTGGCGGCCGGCTGCGGGTTGCTGAGGGTCAGCGCGTTGGAGGGCAGGATGCCATTGACGAGGGAGTTGTTAAAGGTGAAGATGGTCGAGAACGGTGGGTTGGTGGTGGCCAACGTGAAGGAGTTCATGTGGTTCGGGTTGTAGTAGATGCCGAAGCCGCCCCGCAAGACGAGCTTGGAAGGCATGCGGTAAGCGAAGCCGAAGCGCGGAGCGAAATTGTTATGATCGCCACCGTGGTATGGGATCTTCGAAGGAACCGTACCCGGGATGAAGGCATTCTGTGCCGCGTTCAGGATGGTCCCGTTGCCCGTGGTGGACTGGGGAACAATGGGCAGTTCGTAGCGCAAGCCCAGCGTAAGGGTGAGGCGGTTGGAAACTTGCCACTTATCCTGGACGAAGAAGCCATAGCGCCATTGCTGGCCTCCGCCGGGGTACAGCGGGCCGGGAGTGGTGATGTTCTGCGGGAGGCCGAGCATGTAGTCAGCCGGGGCATAGCCGGTGAGTTGGCCGTTGAAGCCAAAGCCGCCGCGAGGGTTGTTGTTAGCGGTCCGGTTGGTGATGACTTTACGGCTATCGATGCCGACGGCAATAGTGTGGGCCGACTTCAGAAAGCTGGTCGTGTTGGAAATCTGGTGCGTAGCGTCGTTCTGATACCAGTTGGTGGAGCCCATGCTTCCGCCGCCGATCGGCATGTAGTTGGCAATGCCGAGCGACGGAAGACCGGGGTTAGAAGCGGAAGTGGTGTATCCCGGGATGCCCAGATCCGTACCGGCGGTGGCAGGAAAGCGGCTCCCCGGGGTGAAGAAGTTAAGGGAGTCGATGGTGGTTTTCTGGTTACCGTAACGGAAGTCGTTGACGATGGACGAGCTGAAGATGCGGGTGTAACCGACGACCCAGTTCCGGTCACCGACGGGTTGTTCCCAGCCGTTGTAGGGGCTGGCGTTCTCGTTCAAGAGAGCGGTGGTGTTGGTGATGTAGCGGAAGAAGAAACGGTTGTTTTCCTTGATGGACTGGTCGAGGCGCCCGACGTATTGGCGGCCCCTGTTGTTGGCGGCGGCATTGACGTTGTAGTTCTGCAGGAGACCGGCGCCGTTGGGAAGAGGCATATAGGCGAGACCCTTAATGGCCTGCGGGGCGATGCGGTTCGTGGGGATGATATTCCCGGGGAAGGCGACGCCGGTGAGGGGATCGCGGACAACGGTGCTGGTTTCGCTGAAGTTGCCCTGACGCATAAGGGGGGTGAAAACGCTATCGATAGCGGGGTTTTGCGTGCCAGAGCGGAGGTCTTCCCAACCGAACATAAAGAAGGTTTTGTTCTTTCCGTTGTAAAGTTTGGGGATCATTACCGGGCCGTTGAACTGGACGCCGAACTGATTCTGGCGCAGCGGGGGCTTTTTCCGGCCTTGGGCGAGGAAGAAGGGTTTGGCGTCGAGTTTGTCGTTGCGGAGGAACTCGAAGGCCGCGCCGTGGAAGGCGTTGGAACCGCCCTTGGTGATCATGTTGATCTGGACGCCGAGGTAGCCGCCGTACTGGGCGGGATAGGTGCCGGTTTGCACTTGCACTTCCTGGACCGCGTCGACGGAGGGGCGGAGGGACGTGGTGGTGATCAGGTTCGACATGATGCTGACGCCGTCGAGGGAGACGCTGTTGGTGATTTCGCGGAGGCCGGCGCCGATGTAGCCTTCGCCGCCGCCGGGGTTACCGGCCGCACCCTTAAAGCCGGCGATGACGCCAGGCGTGGTGAGGGCGAGCTTCATGGGGTTGCGACCGTTGAGGGGGAGTTCGGCGGTGCTTTTGGTGGAAATTACTTCGCTGACGGAGGCCTCGTCGGTTTTGATGGGCGGGATGTCGGCGGTGACTTCGACGCGGGTATCGACGGAGCCGACTTTGAGAGCAAAGTCAGAACGGACGGTTTGGTTGGCGGAGAGGTTGATGTCTTTGGTGGCGGCGGTGGAGAAGCCGGTTTTGAGAACGGTGACGGTGTAGGCGCCCGCTTTCAGGAACTGGAACTCGTAGTTGCCCGAGTCGTTTGAGGTGGCCGAGACGGACTCGCCGGTACCTTGGTTACGGGCGGTGACTTGCGCACCACCGATGGAAGCGCCAGAAGCGTCGGCCACGTTGCCGACGATGGATGTATTGCTGGCGAGCTGCGCGAAGAGTGGTATGGCCAGTGCGAAACAGAGAACGGCCGAGGATGACCAGCGGTATGCAGGTATCTTCATTAGATAGATCTCCTATAGGATTTGGGGTGAGGGGGGACTTCCCCTTATCACAGAAGGGTAACACTACTGACATGTTGAAATTCAGGGGATGCACGTGCGTTTTCCATATGAAACGCGGTGGGGACTAGGAACGGGGGCGAACGAGGAGGGAGACGAGGTAGTCCTGGGCGATTTTTTCGGATTTGATGGCGTGCCAGAGGGAGAAGGCGGTGGCGGCTATTGCGACTTCTTCGAGGGCCTCCGTATGAGTCCATAACGTGGAGTTGTCGTAGTCGGCTAGGTGGCGATTGTCCTGCAATCGGTTGAAAGACGCAGCAATTGTCCGCAAGCAAATCACGACGTTTGGCGATTTGCCGGTGAACGGGAACAGACTGGGGTTACGAATATTCTTAGAGGCGCTCGCCATGACGCGATGTTCGAACATCCGCGCGAGTCCGTCCCTCGAACTATCGAGGCTCCAGTGGGTAACGGTCTCGTGAATGAGAAGATGAAAAAGCGCGTAATATGCGCCGGAGACGGCCCGACGAAGGTCGGCTTGGGTCGGGCTATCAGGATTCTTTGCGACGAGATCGAACGCCTGTTGGAGCAGATCGTCGTGGTACGCCATATCGTCGTTAGACCCAATCCGAATCTAGATGGTCGTGTTGCTCCTGCTCGGACTGATTGCGGAAGTTGAAGTACGGGTACAAGCCCCAATTCTCGATAGATGCTAGTTCGTCAGTAAGCGTCCGGACGATTCGAGCGGAGACGTCACCGAGAACCTCTTTGCGGCTGGCGGCGTCGGTAATGACGATCCGAAACTTAATGGATGGGTCGTCCATCCAGTCGACACCGATGTTGTACCGGACGCGGACGACTTCGGGGCCCAGCTTCTTGATGGCGGCTTCGACTTCGTTGTCGATCATTTCACGCGTTACGTAGCCGGGATGGATCACTGCCATACCGATATTCTATCGCGCTTAAACCCAGTCGAGGTCGAGGTGGTCGCGTTGCGATTGTTCGGACAGGTTGCGGAAGCTGTAGTAAGGCCTTAAGCTCCAGTTCTCTATGGGAGATAACGCGTCATTAAGAATCCGGCGGACGCGTGAGGAGACGCCTCCGAGAACTTCCTTATGGCTGGCGGCATCCGTAGTGACAATCCGGAAGTTGATGGAAGGGTCGTCTTTCCAGTCGACATCGATGTTGTACCGGACGCGGACGACTTCGGGGCCCAGTTTTTTGATGGTGGCTTCGACTTCGGTGTCGATCATTTCGCGCGTGACGTAGCCTGGATGGAAGACTGCCCTATCGCTATTCTACAGCGGAGGCGGCGAAGACGAGGCCGCTGGGGAGCTCCTCTCCGAAGAGGCGGGCGAGAGACTCGGGGGAGTCGGTGGACTGACCGTTGAGACGGGCGAGGAGCTTTTCGGCGTCCTTGTCCTGGGCTATGCGGGGGGTGACCAGGCTGATCGTGGCCGGGGGGACGTCGAGGGTCGCGTTGCCGGTTTTTTGACAGAGGGCGACTAGCGTCTCCGGGATGTGGGCGTGGGGGTGCTTCAAGAGCTGCTCGGCCCAACGGGCGACGGTGCCGGCGGCGAGGACGAGGTTGGTTTGGCCGTAGAAGAGCTTGCGGGCACCGAGACGGCTGAGGCACCAGAGGTCGGCGTCGGCATGGGTGGATTGGTTCGTGCGGAGGCGCTTGAGAGCAGCTTCGCCGAGTTCGGTGCGCGTACCGGCGGGGAGGTGCTCCAGACTGGAGGCGGTGCGCCAGAGTTCGCGGAGGAGACTGGAGTTGATGCGGGGCACCTTCTTCGAGCCCTTTGGGAGGATCTGGCCGGCGAGGCGCTGGTAGATGTCGGTCTGTTGATTTCGGTTGAGTCCGCCGGCGACGCGTCCCCAGAAGATCCACCACTCGATTTCGGGCTGGACTTGGTTCCCAAACGCCGCGCCGCTCGCGAAGACTCGGCGGGCTTGTTCAATGCGCAGTTCGTCGCCGGGAAAGCCAAAGCCGGGGCGGAGGCAGAGGCCGCAGAGGTTGAGCCAACGGGACTCGTGGGCGGCGCTGCGCTTGCGGGAGTCGGCTAACTGGAGAAAGAGATCGGAGAAGCGGCGGATGACGCTGAGCGGCCAACTGTTGCGGCCGAGGCCGAGGAGTTGTTCGAGCTTGGCGGGGAGCTCTTCGGGACGGAGGGTGCCGGCCTCGAACGTCTGGCGGATGAGGGCTTCGCCTTGGGCGACGGCTTCGTCGGCGATGACGGTGGCGGCTCGTTGCGCAGTCGGGGAGGCTGATTTGCGGAGTTCAAACTGGAGACGCCAACGGTTGTCGCTAACCTTCGAATCGCACCAGATTTCGAGGGTCCCGACGGCGGTGAGTCGGGCTCCGAGTTTGACGGGGACTAGACGCTCGCCGGTTGGCTTGCCGAAGCGTATGAGAGCTTGGAGGGGAGCGTGGGGGTGGAGTTCGGCTTCCTGGGAGAGATCGATGAGGTCGCCGAGATGGTCTTCGGTGCGGTGGAGGGAGCTGTAGAGGCGGAAGCTGACGGGGCGGTTGGCGACGAGTTGGAGGCCTTCGTGGTCGAGCGAGAGTTCGGAGCCTTCTTCGCTGCCGCGGGGGGCTAGGCAGAGGGTTTGGGTGAGGTCGTTCGAGAGGCCGATGAAGTAAGCCCGGGGCAGGCCGCCGCGAACGAGGACGCCTTTGCCGCCGGTGCGGACGTTGGCGTAATAAGCTGCTCCGACGGCGACGGCGAGATCGAGGTCGCGGTTTTCAAAGATGGCCGGGCGTTTGGCGAACCAGTGTTCGAGGACGTCGGCGACGCGCTGGCGGAGGAGTTCGGGGATGAAGAAGCCGCCGTTAAACAAGATGGCGTCGGGGCCGTCGGTGATGCCGTTATCTGTTAGGAAGGCGGCGAGGTGTTTGGTGACGGCGGGGTCGGAGACGTAGGGGAGGCCGAGTTCGCGGAAGAGGCTGCGCTTGTCGTCCTTGGGCCGTTCGGTGAGGGGGTTGCCGGGGAGGAAGCCGTCGAGGGCGAGTTCGAGGGCTTCGGAGCGGAGGATTTCGGAGCGGAGGGTGCCGCCGATGAGGGAGCTGCCGGCGCCGAGGACGGTGATTTCCACCTTCTCGAGATTGGGTTCGTTGAGGAGACGCTCTTTGGCGGCGGCGCACTGGCGGCGGAGAGCGGAGCGCTGGCGGAGGGAGAGCGGTTGGTTGAGTTTGGCTTCGACTAGCCAAGCGAGGGTGAGATCGAGGTTGTCGCCGCCGAGGAGGAGGTGTTTACCGACGGCGGTGCGGGTGAACTCGACCATGTCGCCGGTGCGGGAGACTTTGATGAGGGTGAAGTCGCTGGTGCCGCCGCCGACGTCGCAGATGAGCACGGTTTGGCCGTCGAAGAGCTGTTTTTGGGAAGCGGTGAGGTGGTTAGCGATCCAGGAGTAGAACGCCGCGGCGGGTTCTTCGATGAGGGTGACGGTGGGGAGGCCGGCCTGAGTGGCGGCCATGACGGTGAGTTCGCGGGCTTCTTCGTCGAAGGAGGCGGGTACGGTGAGGACGAGGTCCTGGTCGGCGAGGGGGGTTGCGGGGAAGGCGGTGTCCCAGGCCTCGCGGATGTGTTTGAGAAAGGCGGCCGAGACGTCGACGGGTGAGAGTTCGCGGGATTCGGGCTGGGCTTCCCAGGGGAGGATTTTGGCGGTACGGTCGACTTCGGAGTTGGAGAGCCAGGACTTGGCGGAATGGACGGAGCGGGTGGGGGTGAGTGCACCTTGTTCGCGGGCGTAGGCACCGACGTAGGTTTGGTCGGCGAGGTAGAGGAAGCTGGGGAGGGTACGCAGTTTTTCGATGCGGCCGGGGGCGGTGAACTGGGGGATTTCGAAGACGTTGATGGATGCTTCGTCGTCGGAGGGGTCCCAATAGGCGAGGGCGGAGTTGGTGGTGCCGAGGTCGATGCCGATTTTCATGAGCGTAGGTTGAATTCGAGTTTCCAGCGTTCTCCGGAAGTGGCGACGCAGTAGATCTCGAGCACGCCGGTTTCGGTGACTTGAGCTTCTAGAGAGACGCGGGCCGGGCTCCCGGAGAGGGTGACTTCCATGGGGGCGAGCTCCATGAGTTCGGGGGGGATGGGGTCGAGTAGATCACCGGGTTTGTCGGCTTGGCGGGTGGTGGAGGAGAAGAATCGGAACTCGGCGGGTTCGCCCGTGCGGAGGGAGAATTCGTATTTAGGGAGGGCTACGGAGGAGCCTTCTTCGAGGCCGAACGGGACGATGGCGAGGGCTTTCATGGGCGGTGGGAGGCCGGGGACGGCGGGCATTGCGGATTCGATGCCGAGGTAGTACGTCCGGGGGACGCCGCCACGGATGCGGAGGCCGCGGCCTTGGCGGGCGAGGCCGTAGTAAGCGGCGCCGCGGGCGACGGCGTGCATGAGATCTTCACCGGAGAGGACTTCGACGGGGGCGGGGAGCCAGCTATTGAGGACGGCGAGGAGGCGTTCGCGGACGAGGGGGGCGTTGAGGACGCCGCCATTGAAGAGGACGTGGGTGGGTTGCTGGCCCCGGAGGAAGGCGGCGAGGTGGCGGGTGATGGCGGGGTCGGAGGCGTAGGGGAGGCCTATTTCCTGGAGGGCGGCGCGGCGGGGTTTGGAGGGGGTGTCGGTGGCGGTGGCTAAGGGTAAAAAGCCTTCTAGGAGGATCTGTTCCAGCGTAGTGCGGCGGAGGGCGGCTTTGAGGGTGCCGGCAATGAGGCCAGTGCCGCGGCCGAGGATGGTGACTGGCTCTTCGGTTTGAGTTGCGCCGGGGGCGAGGAGTTTTTCTTTCGCGACGCGGCAGCGCTGCCAGAGGGCGTGGAGTTGGGCGGCGTCGAGCTTGGGCATTTCGGCTTCGACGGCGCGGGCGAGGGCGAGATCGATGTTATCGCCGCCGAGGAGGATGTGTTCGCCGACGGCTATGCGTTCGAGGGTGAGTTCGCCCTTGGCTTCGGCGACGCGGATGAGGGTGAAGTCGGTGGTGCCGCCGCCGATGTCGACGACGAGGATGAGTGCACCGGGTTGGACGCGTTCTCGCCAGTCGGGGTGGCGTTCGAGCCAGGCGTAGAAGGCGGCTTGGGGTTCTTCGAGGAGAACAGGGGTGGGGTAGCCGGCGAGGTGTGCGGCTTGGAGGGTGAGGTCGCGAGCCGCGGCGTCGAAGGAGGCGGGGACGGTGATGAGAACGTCGTGGTCGGCGAAGTGGGGGGTGGCGGCTTTGAGGTGGGTGAGGTAGGCTCGGGTGGCTTCGAGGGGGGAGAGGTGGGGCATTTCGCCGGCGACGGCGAGCCAGGATTTGGCGGAGTGGACGAGGCGCGAGGGGTTTTCGGCTCCGCGTTTTTTGGCGAGTTCGCCGGTGAGGTAGGGGGGGGCGTCGTCCCAGGGGAGAGCGAGGGCGCCGGGGGCGAACTCGGTGGGTCCGGGGAGGTAGAGGCTGGAGGGGTAGAGGGGCTCCGCGCGTACTTCGCCGGGGTTGACGAGTTGGGGGATGGCGAGGATTTGGACGTCGGCTTCTTCGGCGCGTGCGACGGAACAGTTGGTGGTGCCGAGGTCGATACCAAGCGTTGGTTTCATGCTATTCGATTTCGATTTCCGCAGGGGCGAGGATCTGGACGGACATGGCCGCTTTCACTTCGGGGAGGTCGACGCTGGAGGCGTGCCAGCCTTTGTGGCGGAGGGTGCCGCCTTGGGGCTTGCCCTGGGAGGGGACGTTACCGAGGAATTTGACTGCGGCGTTGTTCTTGGCGAGGGGTCCGGCGGCTTTGGTTTCGGAGTAGGTGCCCTCGACGCCGTCGATGACGGGGGAGAGGGTAACGTAGCGGCCGAGGGCCTTGCCGGCTTGCTCGTGGAGGGTACGGACGGCGGCACCGACTTGATCGTCGGTATAGCCCGAGATATCTTCCATGAGGAAATCGAGGAGGCGGGCTTCGCGTTGCAGGAGGCCGAGAATTTGGAGGGCTCCGTCGCTGGACTTGACGACCGGGACGGGGGCGGCTTTCGGTTCCGGTTTCTTTTCGACCGGTTTGACATAGCCGTAAGTTTTGGCGATTTCCGCCGAGAGGGAGCCAGAGAAGAGGATCCCGAAGAAAGATGAGAAGGCGTCAGCAAAACGAGACAACGAAAAGCTCCTGAATATACCAGGATACAACGGTGCCTACTGGATTGGTCCTTCGGGTGTCATGTCGGCGAGCATATCGGGGGTAACTTTCCGGAAGCTATTGCGGGGTTGGGCCTCGCGGGCGATCTGGAGGCTGCGTTCGGCGGTGAGGAGGGTGGCTTGGTAGGACTTCATGGCGCGGTCGAGATCCTGGCTTTGGATACCGCTTGCGATGAACTGATCGCGGAAGCGTTCGTAGCGTTCGATTTTAAAGAGGGCGTGAATGATCGTGTCGCAATCGAACTGTTCGACGATGTTGGCGGGTTGCCAGCGGTTCCAGGTTTGGTCGGTGAGTTGTTGGACGCGCTCGGCGGTTTCGCCGGGGAGGAGGCTAATGGACAGATGACCGATGCGGATAGTGGGGAGGCGTCGTCGGGCGGCCTTGGAGTCGGAGGGCATCGGGGAGAGTCAGTTCGATTATATCAATTGTTGCTGTTGCGGGCATTGCGCGAGGCTATGTAAATGCTTCGGCTACTGCTTCTTTCCGTGGTTTCCTGCACGCTTGCTCTCGCTCAGGAGGTGCCGGAATATGGACCGGCTAAGGGCACACTCGTGATTGTCGGCGGTGGCAACCACTCTGGCAGCGGCATCTCCCAAACCTTTATCAACAAGGCCGGGGGACTGTCGGCAAAGATCATCATCGTGCCGGCGGTGGGAGGGAATCGCAACGCCGATGGCACGATCCAAGTGTTCAAGGAAGAGCAGATTCTAGCTTCATGGACGAAGCTGGGCTGCATGAATGTCCACATGCTGCACACGCATGAAGCGAAAGTGGCGGATACGGAAGAGTTCGCCCAGACGTTGCGGGACGCGAGCGGCGCGTGGTTCAACGGCGGACGGCGGTGGAACATCGTTGACTAATATGCGCACACGCTGACTTATCGCGAGTCCCACAAGGTGGTGGAGCGGGGCGGGGTGATTGGTGGACCGTCGGCAGGCGCAACGATTCAGGGAGACTATCTTGTGCGGGGGGCGATTGCCGGACCGAACATCAAGATGGCTCCGGAGCCGGAACATCAGAAGGCGTTTGCGTTTCTGCGCAAGTCCGCGATTGACCAACACCTGAACACCCGCAACCGTTGGGATGATCTGATTCCGGTGATGAAGAAGCTGCCGAAATTTATCGGGATCGGGCTGTCAGAAGCGACGGCGATTGTTGTGACGGGTGATCGGTTCGAGGTGATGGGGAAGTGGAAGGTGACGATTCACGACGGGACGCGGGTGCATGAGCCTTGGCAGAAGTCGTACTTTGTCCTGTCGGCGGGCGATGTGCACAACATGAGGACGCGGCGGGTGGAGAAGTTCGGGATCGGCGATCAGAAGCCGGTGGCGGTGAGGCCTTGAATCGCCTATGCACAATTTCTTTGCAAAGGGCCCTATGCAGCGGGGCGGCATAGAAGTATCCTTGGAAGCCATGAGAACGATTGCGACTGTACTTTTAATTTGTGGGCTAGCCCTAGCGCAGGGCCCCGGGGGAGGTGGCGGCGGGGGAGGCCGCGGTGGCGGCGGGGGAGGGATGGGCGAGGGCGGCGGCATGCGCGGCCCGGTGAGCCCGGCGGAACGCGAACGGATGATGTTCGAGATGGTTTGCGATCAGCTCGATTTGAAGAAAGACCAAAAAAAACAGTTCAAAGGCATCTTGGATAAGGGTAAGGAAACGGTGTTGCCGTTTCATCAGGAGTCGAATAAGGCGCGGGCGCTGATTCGGAATGCGGTGAAGGGTGGTGCCGATGCGACGCCCATCTTCCAGGCCTTTGGCGCGGTGCAGGCGGAGCTGGTGGCGGCGGAGGCGAAGATCTATGGCGAAGTATTGGCGATGCTGAACGAGGGTCAGAAGAAGAAGGCGGATGCTCTCTATGCGATGATTCCGCAGTTGACGGCACCGGCTCGGGCTGGGCGTTAGTTCAATGAATCCAACCTTGCTGATGGTCGACGACGACATCGAGCTGGGGGTTCTGATGGCCGAGTTCTTCGCGGCGCAGGGCGTGATGCTCGAGCTGTGCCATGACGGGGAGAGTGGCTTGGCACAGTTAGCGGAACGACGGTACGACCTCGTGATGCTGGACGTGATGATGCCGCGGTTGGACGGTTTTGCGGTGCTGGAGCGCCTACGGAAGAAGAGCCAGGTACCGGTGTTGATGTTGACGGCGCGCGTCGAATCTTCGAGCCGGATTCGAGGTTTGGAGGGTGGGGCGGACGACTATTTGGTGAAGCCGTTTGAGCCGATGGAGCTGCTGGCGCGTATTCGGGCGATCCTGCGGCGGAGCGGAGTGCAGAGTGGGCCCTCGGAGCAGTATGGGCTGCGGGTGGACCTGGGTACGCGGACGATAACGGCGGACGGAAACCGGTTGGAGCTGACGTCGGTGGAGTTCGAGATTCTGGATGTGCTGCATGCGGGGGTCGGCCGGGTCGTGTCGCGGGACGAGTTGGCACAGCGGCTCTACCAACAGGACGCGCCGGTATTTGACCGCGCGATTGATGTGCACGTGAGCCACATTCGGAAGAAGCTGGAAGGGCTGAGTGTGAAGATTCTGACGGCGCGGGGATTGGGCTATCAGCTGAGCGCGCCGCAGAGCGAGGGGTAGATGAGTTCGATTTTCGTACGGATTCTTTTGTCGGCGGCGCTGTTGTTTGTCCTGTCGAGTGTGGCGGTCGTGTGGACTTCGATTTACTTGTTCCGCCGTGAACCGGACGTGAACAACTTCATACGGCAGGTGTTGGATGCGCAGTTGGAGGACACCCGGCAGGCTTGGGAGACGGGGGGAGGGACGGCGTTGGCGGCGGAGCTAAAGCGACTGGATGATCGCTTTCCGGGGCAGCATGCGCTTTTGGAGGCGAGTGGGACAGATGTGCTGACCGGTAAGGCGGTGGACACGTCCGGGATCGTTTTCGGTCGTCTTCCGCTGGGCTTTCCGTTCTTTCGGCCTCCGAGGCGGGGCAACATCGCGCATCGGAGCGGGGACGGAAAGTATGTGCTGTATGCGCTGAGCGAGGAGCCACCGGTCGAATCGCCGAACTACGCGCCTTACTATTTTCCGATTGTCCTTGTATTTGTATTGGGGATCTATTTACTGGCCCACTACCTGGGGCGACCGTTGCGGCAGTTGCGGGAGACGGTGATGCGGTTTGGGGCGGGGGAATTGGAGGCCCGGACGGGATCGACGCGTCGGGATGAGTTCGGCGATGTGGCGCGTTCCTTCGACGATATGGCGGAACGGATACAGACGTTGTTGACGGCCGAGCGGCGGCTATTACAAGATATTTCGCATGAGCTGCGGAGCCCGCTGGCGCGGCTGAGTGTGGCGGTGGAGTTAGCGCGGACGAGTGCGGACCGGAACGGGGGATTGGATCGGATCAAGAAAGAGTCGCAGCGGACCTCGATGCTGGTGGGGGAGTTGATTGAGATGACGCGGGCGGAGGGGGATCCGACGGAGCGGGCGGTGGCGGCGGTGGATCTGAGGGAGTTGGTGGAGGATTTGTTGGACGAGTTGTTGATTGAGGCGGACACGAAGGGGGTTCGATTGGAGCGTGAGATGGCCGGGCCGATGGTGGTGCAGGGGGATGCGGAGTTGCTGCGGCGGGCGGTGGAGAACGTGGTGCGGAACTCGATTCGGCATTCGCCGGTGGATGGTGACGTGCGAGTGCGGATGAGTCGGGAAGGGGATCGGGCGGTGATTGTGGTGCGGGATTTTGGGCCTGGGGTGCCCGAGGAGATGCTGGAGGCGATTTTTCGTCCGTTTTTCCGGGTGGAGCATGACCGGGCGCGGGTGAGCGGGGGAGTTGGTTTAGGCTTGGCGATCGCTCGGCGGGCGTTGCATTTGCACCACGGCGAGATGGTGGCTCGGAATGCGGAACCGGGCCTGGAAGTTACCATTGGGGTTGCGCTGCGGGCCTAGGCGTGGTGGGGGATGGCTTTGGAGCCGTTGATGAGGGTGGCTGCTTTTAACTTGGTGAGTTCGCGGCGGGCGATGCGGGCCCATTGGCTGGAGGGGTCGAGCTTGAGGTAGATGCTCCAGTGTTGCACGGCTTGCATAATGTCGCCCGAGGACTGGTGGAGCAGAGCCAGGTTGTAGTAGGCGTCGGCGTACTGGGGGTTGAGGCGGAGGGCGTTGTGGTAGTGAGAGAGGGCGCGGAGACGGTCGCCGCGCTCGTCGTAGAGGTTGCCGAGGTTAAACTGGGCGAGGGCGTAGTCGGGGTCGGCTTCGACGGCCTTGCGGTAGTGTTCTTCGGCGCGGGCCCATTGGCGTTGGTGGAAGAAGATGGTGCCGAGATTGACGAGAGCTCCGGCGGATTGGGGGTTCAAGGAGACGGCTTTTTCGTAGGCGGCGACGGCGTCGGCGACGGGCCCGCCGGATTGTTCGAGGTCGACACCGCGTTGGAACCATTCGTCGGCATCGGCGCGCTTCTTGCGGAGATCTTCGATTGATCGGCCTTCGTGGCGGGGGAAGGAGCGGAGTGTTTCGAGGGCTTTGGCGTCGAAATCGAGGAGGAGTTGGCCGGAGAGGGAGTCCATCTTCTGGCCGGCGAGATGGACTCCGATGCGTTTACCGTCGGTGAAGATTTTGAGTTCGATGAACGGGTTGGCGATGTGTTGGAGGCGGTCGCGGAGGGACTGGAAGCTGCGTTTGATGCGTCCGACGGGAACTTTCTTTTCACGCAAGGTGTTAAGGGCGCGGAGAGCGATGAGGTCACCGAGGCCGTACTGATCCTGTGGGGGGATGAGGCCTTGCTGTTCCCAAGAGCGGAGATGACGCTCCGTTACCGACAATACACGTCGGACCTGGTCGCGGGTCCAAGACTGCTGAGTAGCCACGTTTCAGAGTCGAGGATAACATGGACTGCTGTGGGGAGGCTGTGGAAAACTACAAAATCTTGTGGGTTGGTGAACCTATAGCGCTATCAGGAGTGTCCTAGGTGCCGATGTAGCGGGCATAGAGGCTGCGGGCGACGCCGATGTCCTGGGTTCCTTTGATGATGGCGCGGCCGTCGGCAAAGATGGTGAGTTCGTAGGGAGACAGGAAGAAGCGGAGGGCGAAATCGTTTTGGCGGACGGTGCCGAGGCGTTCGAGGCGGGCGGCAAGTTCGGGGAGATTGAGGGGGCGGTTGCGCTCGTGGATTTGGACGGCATTGCGGCCGCAGAGGCTGATGGGGGCGCGGCGTTCGCCGTCGAGATAAATGAATTCGCGGCGGCCGCAGGCCGGGCAATCGGGATCGGGCGGGGGTTGGTCGATTTGACGGAGGGAGGTGTTCCAGACGTCGAGGGTGGTGATTTTGGCGGCGGGGGCGGAGCCGGTGAGGAGTTTGATGGCCATGCCGACTTGGAGCGCACCGATGGCGGTGGTGATGGCGGCGAGGACGCCGTCGGTTTCACAGGTCGGTTGGGCACCGGAGGGTGGTGCGGGATAGACGCACTGGAGGCAGCAAGTTTGGCCGGGGAGGATGGGCATGGTGAGGCCGTAGCTGCCGACGGCGGCACCGTAGATCCAGGGGACTTGGTTGCGGAGGGCGAAATCGTTGATGAGATAGCGTGTTTCGAAGTTGTCGGTGCCGTCGAGGATGAGGTCGACGTCGGCGAGGAGATCGTCGGCGGTGGCGGGGGTGAGGTCGGCGATGAGGGGTTCGACGGTGATCGAGGAGTTAAAGCGGGCGATGGCGCGGGCGGCGGCGGCGGCCTTGGGGAGGGCCTCGGCGGCATCGGCTTCGTCGTAGAGCCACTGGCGCTGGAGGTTGGAGGGTTCGACGTAGTCGCGATCGATGAGGCGGAGGGTGCCGACGCCGGCGCGGGCGAGCGCGGCGGCGTGGAAGGAGCCGAGTGCTCCGCAGCCGACGATGGCAACGCGAGAGGCGAGCAGGCGTTGCTGGCCTGCTTCACCGACGGGGGAGAAGAGAATTTGCCGGGAATAGCGGTCCCGTTGGTCCGGGGTCATGCTGGTATGGATGTTAGTGACGCCGTTCGAGAAGCCATTTGTTGGCTTGTAGGTAGTCAACGGTCCGGCGCACGGCGGCTTCGATAGAGAGCTTGGGCTGCCAGCCGAGGCTGCACATTTTCCAGCAATCGAGGAAGATGAAGGGGTTATCGCCGATCCAGCCCTGCTTGCCGCCGGTGTATTCGAGGCGGGGGTTGAGCCCGAGTTGGTTCGAGATCCAGCCGATGGAGTCGGTGAGTTGGCAGTAGCCGGGAACGCCGAGGTTAAAGATGCCGACTTTCTCGTCGGATTTGTCGAGAGCGATCATGATGGCGTCGACGCAGTCTTGGACGTAGAGGTAGCCTTTGCGCTGGGAGCCATCGCCGAGGACGCGGAGGTATTCGGGGTGTTCGAGGAGTTGTTTGTAAAAATCGAAGACGTGGCCGTGGGTGTAGCGTTCGCCGAGAATGGAGACGAAGCGAAAGATGATGGCGCGGACGCCGAAGCCTTCGGCGTAGGCGGAGATGAAGCCTTCGGCGGCGAGTTTGGAGGCGCCGTAGAGGGAGGTTTGGATGGGAAGGGGGCAGTCCTCGGGGGTGGGGATGCGGGGAGCGACGCCGTAGACGGAGCCGGTGCTGGAAAAAGCGATGGTTTTGACGCCATTGCGGCGCATGCCTTCGAGGACGTTCCAGGTGACGATAACGTTTTGGTCGAGGTCTCGGCGGGGGTGGTCTGTACCGAAGCGGACGTCGGCGTTGGCGGCGAAGTGGATGACGATGTCGATGCCGACACAGGCTTCGACGACGCTCGAGAGGTCGAAGAGGTCGCCTTCGATCAATTGGAACTTGGGGGAGGCGAAAGCTCCGGCGAGGAATTCCCGTTGGCCGGTGACATAGCTATCGAAACCGACCACTTCGTGGCCGTCGGCGAGCAGACGATCGACGACGTTACTGCCGATGAATCCGGCGGCTCCAGTGACTAAAAATCGCAAAGAAGTACCATCCCTATTTAGCGCAATGGCGCAACTGTTCGAGCTGCCTTCGGTGCTGAGGCGGGGCTGAGGTGGCGGTGGACGCGCGAGGTCCGAAGGATATCGCGCATGTTGCGGATGTTTCCACTGATCAGGTCGAGACGGCTATCGCCGTCATCGCGCCAGTGGACGGGAACTTCCTGAATCCGGTAGCCGAGGCGGGTGGCGATGACGAGGATTTCGACATCATACATGTATCCATCGACTTGTTGCAGAGAGAAGAGCGCCTTGGCGACATGGAGCGGAAAGAACTTGAAACCGCACTGGGTATCGCCGACGGAGAGGCCGGTGAGCGAGCGCATAACGTACCCAAAGCACTTGCCGCCGATCTGCCGATAGAGGGGTTGTTTCTTTTCTATGCTGGTAGTGGTGAGTGCTCGGGATCCGATGACGACTTCGATGCCTTTTTCGAGCCAAGGGAGAACGACTTCGAAATCCTGGATGGGGACTTTGTTGTCGGCGTCGGCGAAGCCGACGTAGCGGCCTTCAGCGAGAGCGACGGCGTCGCGAATGCCGCGACCTTTGCCGCGGCGGGCATCTTCTCCGATACATGACAGGTCCGGATTGGACTTAGCCATGTCCCGAACGATCTCGCGCGTGCCGTCGTTGCCGTCGGCGGAGACGATGATTTGCGCCTTCCACTGCTTCGTAGCGAAATAGGCAACGGCCTGGTCTACCGTTTCGCGAACACGTCCGGCTTCATTGTAAGCCGGTAAAATGTGGGTAATGTCGTAACTCATCGCACCCAAGCATTTAACTTTACCATACGGCCAAGCTACTCATTTCGCAGGATTTCCAGCGGTTTCTGCCCCAAAATCTGAAAACTGGCGAGCCAACCGGCGGCGACGGCGATGAGGGCACTGGCGACAACGGCGAACAAGTTGGGCCAGGGCGAGAAGACGAACTTCGCGTCGAGGAGGCGGGTGAGTAAGAGATTAGCGAAGGCGCTGGCGAGGAGGCTCCCCATGAGCCCGGCGACGGCACCGAGAAGGAAGAACTCGACGGTGAACGTCCGGGCGATGCGACGGCGGGTGGCACCGAGCGCTTTCAGAATGACGACTTCGCGCACTCGTCTGACGCGGGAGCCGGCGACACTGGAGGCAAGGATGATCATGCCGGCGAGGATGGAGAAGGCCGAGATCGTGCGGACGACCAGGGCTACTTGGTCGATGACCTCCTGGACGCGTTCGAGGACGTCTGCGAGATTGATGACGGTGATGGCGGGGAATTTGGCAAAGGACTGTTTTTGCAGTTCGGCGATGAGGTTGGGGCGAACGCGGGCGGCGCCGAAGTAGAGCATGGGCACTCGGCGGAGGGTTTCCGGACTGGTAATGAACTCGGTGCCGGAACCTGGGCCAACGGCTTCGTTGCGATAGATGGCGACGACGCGCATTGGGATGCGGCGTCCGGCGAGTTCCCAATCGAGAACGGAGCCGATTTTAAGACCGAGGAGGCGGGCGGTTTCGGCGATGACGGCGATTTCGGGCTTGTCGGGGGACCAGGTCTTCCACCAAGCTCCTTGGACGACCTCGGTTTGTTTGGGTAGTTCGGCGTTCCAGGTAAGGCTGCGGGCGCGGAGATAACGTTTGACGGGCCCTTCCTTGGCGATGTCTTCAATGGGACGGCCGTCGATGAGCTTGATGCGGCCGGAGGCGGTGGCGGAGACGAGGACATCGCCTTCGACGCCGGGGCCCTTGTCGAGGAAGGATTTGACGGCGAGACGGTCGCGGTCCGTGATGTTGATGAGAAACACGTTCGGCATGCCGGGGGGGGCGCTGGCGGCGATTTGGCCGAGGAGGGAGCTTTGGAGCAGGTAGACGGTGAGGGTGAACATGACGCCGACGCCGAGGGCGACGAGGACGGCTTCGGCGTGGTTGCCGGGGCGGTAGAGATTAGCGAGGCCGTGGCGGAGGGTAGCGGAGACTTTTCGGCCGGGGGCGCGGAGAAGGAGGCGGAGGCCGCGGAGGAGGAGCCAACTGAGGCCCGAGAGGAGCAGCAGGGCGACGGCGAGTCCGCCGACGAACCAGGCGGAGACCTTGAAGGCGTCTTTCCAACTGGCGTCGATGAGGACGGTGGCCATGGCGACCATACCGATCAGGATGAACAGTCCGGCGGCGGCGGAGGCGCGCCACTGCTTCCAGCGTTGGCCGGGGGGCGGGGGTTCGCCTTCCATATCGCGGCGGAGGATGACGATGGGGCGGATTTGACGGATGCCGAGGAGGGTGGGCAGGGTGAAGAGCAGCGTGGAGAGCAGCGCCAGGCCGAGGCCTTCGAGAATGGAGAACCAATCGAAGTCCATGACGGGGGTGACGGGGAAGAATTTGGAGATGAGGATGGGAAAGAGGAACTGAACGAAGATGCCGATGACGAGGCCGATGGTACCGCCGGCGAGCGCGAGGACGAGGGTTTGGGAGAGGTAGATGCGGAGAATGTGGGAGGAGCGGCCGCCGAGGGCTTTGATGACGGCGATGGAATCGAGCTTGGTTTGGAGATGGGACTGCATGGCCATGGCGACGCCGAGAGCACCGACGACGAGGGCGATGAGGGAGACGAGGCTGAGGAAGGTGGTGGCGTTGTTGAGGCCGCGGGTGATGAGGGGGTGGGTTTCGCGGTAGTCGGCGATGACGGCGTCAGGGAAGGCGATTTTGAGATCGTCGCGGACGAGTTGGATCATGGCGTCGGCTTTGACGGCGGGGATGCGGAAGAGATGGCGCTGGCTGGCGCGGCTACCGAGTTGGGTGAGGCCGGTTTTTTCGAGATTCTCACGGGACATCATCACGCGGGGGCCGACGTTGATGGAGCCGCTCATGCGGTCTGGCTCTTGGGCGAGGACGGCGCGGATATGAAAGTCCTGGGAACCGACGCGGACGACGGCACCGAGTTGGAGGCCGGTGCGGGTGAGGAGATCGTCGGAGACGCCGACGCCATCGCCGGCGAGGGTGTCGGCGAGAGACATGCCGGAGACGGAGGTGACGGCGCCGTAGAAGGGATACTGCCCGGGATTGACGGCTTTAACGGCGATCAGCTGGGGGACGGCGACGTTGGCACCGGAGAGCATGGAGACGGTTTCGGTGATCCAGGTGCGTTCGAGGCCCTGGCTTTCCCACTTCTGGAAGGCGGCGAGTTGGGCGTCGGTGGGAAGTTCGAAGACGCGGACGGAAAGGTCGGCGGCCATGAGGGTGCGGGCGTCCTTGAGGAGCATGGACCGGAAGGAACGGGAGAAGCCGCGGACGCCGGTGAGGGATCCGGTGCCGATGGCGACGGCGAGGATGACGAAGAGGAAGCGGGAGGCGGAGGAGCGGGATTCGCGCCAGGCGATTTTGAGGGCGGTGGAGTAGGAGAGGCCGCTAGTCATGAGTGCTGCCTAGTTCGTCGGTGACAATGACGCCATCGCGGAGGATGAGGCGGCGGTCGGCGCGGGCGGCGAGTTGGGTGTCGTGGGTGACGAGGACGAGGGTGGTTTTCTCCTGGCGGTTCATGGTGAGGAGGAGTTCGAGGACGTGTTGGCCGTTGGTCGAGTCGAGATTGCCGGTGGGCTCGTCGGCCATGAGGATGGGGGGAGCGAGCATAAACGCGCGGGCGAGGGCGACGCGCTGTTGTTCGCCGCCAGAGAGTTGGACGGGGTAGTGATCGCGACGTTCGGCGAGGCCGACGCTATCCAGGAGCTCTTTTGCCCGGCGCTCGGGATTGCCGGTTGCGCCGGAGAGTTCGGCGGGGAGGAGGACGTTTTCTTCGGCGGTGAGGGTGGGAATGAGCTGGTAGCTCTGGAAGACGAAGCCGAGTTTGCGGCCGCGGAGGAGAGCGAGCGAGTCTTCGGAGAGGCCGACGATTTCTTCTCCGTCGAGGAGGATGCTGCCGGCGGTGGGGTTATCGAGCCCGGCGAGGAGGCCGAGGAGGGTACTCTTGCCGCTGCCGGAGGGTCCCATGATGGCGATGAACTGCCCACGGGGAACGTCGAAATCCAGTCCGCGGAGAATATCGACCCGGTGGGAGGGGGTGGTGATGGACTTAGTGAGGCCGCGCACACGAATGGCGGGCGAATCGGGGAGAGCTTCTGTGGTCGCCAAGCCTTATTATGGCATTAGATGCGCTTTTTTCTTGTAACGCTTGTGGTGATCTTGGCCGGTTGTAGTAAGCCGCCGGTGCCCGTCGAGACGCCTGCTCCGGTGGCGGCTCCGGTTCCGGAGAAGGAAACCAAGCGAGATAATCGGCCGGTGATCGTGGCGTTTGGAGACAGCTTGAGCGCGGGCTATGGGTTGGAAGCCGGGGAGGCATATCCGGACTACCTGCAGAAGGCGCTGGATGCGAAGGGCTACCGGTATCGGGTGGTGAACCAGGGGATTAGCGGGGACACGACGAGCGGCGGGGTGGAGCGGATTCAACTGGCGTTAGCGGAGAAGCCGAGGATTGTGATTTTGGAATTAGGCGGGAATGACGGACTGCGCGGGTTGCCGGTCGCGATAAGCAAAGAGAACATGGACCGGATGATTCAGGAGTTCAAGGCGGCCGGGGCGCAGGTGATCTTGGCTGGGATAACACTGCCGCGGAACTACGGGACGGACTATATTCGTGATTTTGAACAAATGTATCCGACCTTGGCGACGAAGTACAAGATTCCGCGCATCAACTTCTTCCTGGAAGGGGTGGCGACGGTTCCGTCGCTGATGCAGCAGGACCAGATCCATCCGACGGCCGAGGGATGCAAGATGGTGGCGAACCGCGTGGTGCTGCCTGTGTTAGAACCGTTACTGAGGAAGAATTAAACCTATGCTGCTTTCTACGACATCGACGCTGGAAGGACGGAAGATTCAATATCTGGGGATTGTGACGGGGGAGGCGATTCTGGGAGCGAATATTTTCCGGGATTTCTTTGCCAAGATTACGGATGTGGTGGGTGGTCGGTCGGGGGCTTACGAGTCCGAGCTCCGGAAGGCAAAGGATATGGCGATGGGGGAGATGAGCGATCAGGCGAAGCAAATGGGGGCGAACGCGGTCATTGGGATTGACCTTGATTACGAGACGATCCAGATGGGATCGGGCGGGGGGATGTTGATGGTGTCGGTGTCGGGTACGGCGGTGATCGCCAGTTAAGAGAAACGCTGGGATTGGTTGTGACATCTATGGAACACGGATGTTACTGAAGTTCGTTCTTTGTCTCGTCATTTGTCGCATTGGCGCGGGGGCGCAATCGATGGGGGATTTTTCCGTTCCGGCTCCGATGCCGGAACGCGGGACGTTGATTTTGGGGTTTACGGGTGCGTTCGACCATTGGGACGATCCGGATCGAGGGGTGCGGAGCATGGCGTTGGAGATTCGGCGGATGAAGCTTCCCAACGTGCACGTGGAAACTTTGTCGCACCTTCGGCATCGGGAAGCGAAGCGGCTGGTGGTACTGGCTCTGGATGCGAATAAGAATCGGAAGATTGATCCTGAGGAGCGGGAGCGGGTGAAGATTGTGCTCTACGGGCAGAGCATGGGTGGGGGTGAGGTGGTGCGCTTGGCGCGCGACTTGAAGAAGATGGGGGTGCCGGTGGATTTGACGGTGCAGGTGGATAGTGTTTCGCTGCGGGACGGATGGATTCCGCCGAATGTGAAGCGGGCGGCGAACTTCTACCAGCGGGGGATCTTGACGGTCCGGGGGCAGGACTATATTCAAGCGGCGGATTCGCGGCGGACGAAGATTCTGGGGAATGTCCGATTTCGCTACCCGGTTTGGGTTCCTTATCCCTTGCCGGAGCTGAGCATGCGGCGCATTTTTGGGGGCGGACATGCCAGAATGGAGGCCGATCCAGTCTTGTGGACGGCCGTCAAGGGATTGATTCTGGCGCCGCCGGAGTTGGCCAACGCTATTTTGGAGTCTGTTCGATGAAGTGTACCTTGGGCTTGTTCTATGTGATCTCCGCGGTGGGGATGGCGCAAGCGCCAGCTAGCCGCTACGATGCGGCGAAGCCGATGACCGTGCCTGCGCCGGCCGCCAAGCCGGGTGGCCCGGTGGAATTCACCGTTTCCGGCGCGAAGCAGTGGACCGACACGGGATTAGACGTTGAGGCTGGGGAGACGCTCCGTTTCACGGCGACGGGTTCGCTGAGCTGGAACGGCAGGGCGGTGCCTCCGGACGGGACGGCGCGGACCTGGATGGACATGATCAAGGCGTTTCCGGTCACGGATGGGAAGCGGGGGGCGCTGGTGGGCCGGGTGGGGTCGAATGAGACGAACCGGGCGTTTTTGATCGGGCCGCAGGCGGAACGGCGGGTGGTGGTGAAGGGGCGGTTGTTTCTAGGAATCAATCATGCGGCAACGGACGGAGCGGGTGGATCGTTTGCCGTGAAACTGGAGCGAATAGCGGCGGATCCGACGAAGCAGCGAATTTCCCTGCCGCTGGTCAAGCTGACGGATGAGCAATTGAACTCGATCCCGATCCGCGTGGGTGATAAGGAGGGGACGCCGGGTGATCGGGTGAACTTCGTGATCGTCGGGAGCGAGGTACAGGTGGTGGCTGCGTTGAACGCCGGAGATTGGGTGACGGTGGATCGGACGATTAAGGAAACGATTCTGCGGGGGGCGTTGGCGAGCTTTTCGAAGCAGGCTTATGTGACGATTCCGATGAGTGAATTGTATTTGTTTCAGAGGCCACAGGATTACGGCTGGGCGCACGCCGATCCGTTGAAGGTGGTGGCGGCGCGACACCACTTCCGGATTTGGAAGGCACCGTTTACGCTGGGTGGTCGGACGGTTTGGGCCGGGGCGGGGACGCACGATGTCGGTTTCGACAAAGACGAGCGTAATGGGAAATTGACGCATAAGATCGATCCGGAGACGGACAAGGAGCGGGACTTCATTGGTCAAAGTCTGGCGGATACCGGCCAAGTGGCGGAGCGGCAGTACATGACCGTGAAGACGCCTTTACTCAAGGCGAAGACAGCCCACGGCCAGGAGTTTTTCTCCGACGGGCGAACGCTGGTGATCTATATGCAAAACGATGACCTGGATGCGACTGAGGTTTTCAGCGATACGTTTTGCAGCGTGCTGGCGCAGAACAACCCGGATACGGGGGCATGGGGCGGATGCAAGGACTGGATCGACCAGCCGGGAAAGACGGATGTGAAGTTGGCACCGGTGACGAAGGAATACCGGGTGTTGGTGGTGCCGGGGTTTATGAGTTCCTGCTTTGCAGAGAGCCCGGCGTTTGACGAGGGGATTCAAGCGCTGCGGAAGCAGTACGGGATGACGGCAGAGTTGCTACAGGTGGCTAACGACGCGGCGGAGGTGAACGCTAAGGTGATCGCGAAGTACATTGAGGACAGTTGGAAGACCGACCAGCGGAAATGGATTGTGGTTGGGTATAGCAAGGGGACACCGGACATTCAAGAGGCGTTGGCGCGGGAGAGATTAGGGGACAAGGTCGCGGCGTTTGTGAGCGTGGCGGGCGCCAGCGGGGGATCGCCGATGGCGGACGCGATGCCAGGGCAGGCCGACCGGTGGATTCAGCAGTTCAAGTTCAAGACCTGCAAAGGGGATATGTCGACCGGGTTCAAGAGTTTGGCGAAAGCGGCGCGCCAAGCTTTCTTGGCTTCATTTCCCAATCCCTTCGTCCCCACCTACTCAGTCGTCGCCGCGAGCGCGAAGGGGAATACGTCGAAGGCTCTGCAGCAGACCTGGATGCTGATGAATGCGTTCGATCCGATTCATGACGGTCAGCTTACGCGCCAGGATGCGATCATTCCCGGAAGCAAGTATCTGGGTGTCGTGAAAGGGGACCATTTCGCGGTGGCTCTGCCGTTCGATAAATCGCCGGATTCCACCATCCGGAATAATATGGACAAAACTCGGTACCCGCGGGCGACTTTGCTGGAAACTGTAGTTCGGATTGTCCAGGCGGAGTTAGCCAAGACTGAGGTGGTGCAGAAATGAGAACCCCATCGCGATGGTGAAGACCATCAGCAAGTAAAAATAGGGTGGTTTCGGACGCTGCATGCTCTCAAATAATGCAGCGCCCGATTCCCCTCTCTAAGTTGTTGAAAAAGCGACGCGGAGCCCTCTACCTGAGTCCGAAGTAACGTGCGGTTCCGAAGCCGAGTGTTCGAAAGTGCAGACTTTGTTACTTCTTGCTGGAGGCTGCCGCGGCTTTTTCGGGTTCACCGACGACAGGAACTTGGGCTAAACCCAGCTTGTCGCGGAGCTCGATATCGATTCGGCGAAAGAAGTCCGGATTGTCTTTGATGAACTGGCGGGCGTTGTCGCGCCCTTGGCCGATGCGGTCGCCCTTGTAGCTGTACCAGGAGCCGGACTTTTCGACCACCGTGTGGGTCACGGCGAGATCGATGAGGTCGCCTTCGCGCGAGATGCCTTGCCCGTAAATGATGTCGAACTCCGCTTCCCGGAAGGGCGGGGCGCACTTGTTCTTCACGACTTTGACCTTGGTCCGGTTACCGATGACTTCTTCGCCTTCCTTGAGGGCGCCGATTCGACGAATGTCGAGGCGGACGCTGGAGTAAAACTTCAGCGCGCGGCCGCCGGTGGTGGTTTCCGGGCTGCCGAACATGACGCCGATCTTCTCGCGGATTTGATTGATGAAGATGAGGCAGGTGTTGGATTTGGAGACGACGCCAGTGAGTTTCCGCATCGCTTGGCTCATGAGCCGGGCGTGGACGCCGACGAAGGAGTCGCCCATTTCGCCATCGAGTTCGGCTTTGGGGACGAGCGCGGCGACCGAGTCGACCACGAGGACGTCAATGGAGCCGGACTGGATCAAGGTGTTTGTGATCTCGAGCGCCTGTTCAGCAAAGTCGGGTTGCGAAACGAGCAGATTGTCGATATCGACGCCAAGTTTACGAGCGTAGCCAGGATCGAGGGCGTGCTCGACGTCGACGAAGGCAGCGACGCCACCGGCCTTCTGTGCTTCCGCAATTACTTGCAGCGCGATGGTCGTTTTGCCGGACGATTCTGGACCGAACACTTCGATGATGCGGCCCCGGGGGAAGCCGCCGACGCCGAGGGCGTGGTCGAGGGAGATGGAGCCCGAGGGGATCACCTGGACCGGCGCTATCGAATCCTTCGAGCCGAGCCGGAGCACGGAGCCTTTGCCAAACTGTTTCTCGATGGCTGCGAGGGTGGCTTGCAGCGCCCGTACTTTTTCTTTATCGTCCAACATGAGGTTTTCCTGTCGCGGACTCGAACGCGAGCCCTTTACCATAGTGTCCCCATCGGGGGGAATTTCGCTACCTGCGGAGGTTTTTTTTCCAAACATATTTGTTTCGCCCTTTCTTCGCCTTCTTCAGCATACCCGATAACTAGGGGGTGTCAAGTAGTTTTTAGCGGGAAGGTTCGCGAAGCCAACTGTTGCCAAGGGGGACGGCGGTGGACCAGAGATCGAGGGAGGCGGATTCGCCATCGGCGGTCGTGGCGGTGATTGTCATTTTGCCAGCATTGCCGTTGGAACGGACGATATTCACGGAGCCGAAGGCGGTGGGGCCGACGAGACGGCCTTGGCCACGGACGGACCAGGTGAGGGGCACGTTGCGGTTGGCGGAGACGACAGCGAAGCCGGTGCGGTCGGCGGGAAAGGGGCCGGGCGGGGAAGTAAGGCGGAGGTTACCGACTTTGGTAGTGACGAGCGGTACGGGGGGCAAGTCTTTCACGAGGCGGATGGGGGTGGAGAGTCCGGCGGGCGCGATGATGGCGAGGAGGACTTGCTGGTTGAGTTGGATGGGGAGTTCGTAGGGCGGGGCTAGGGGTTGTCCGTTCACGAAGACCTCGGCGGGCGGGGGGCCGTTGAACTCGAGGGTGAAGCGGCTTCCGTCGGTGACGGTGAAGCGTTTGCGGTAGCAGCCGGGGGAAGAGTCTGGGATGGCGGTGGGGCTCCAGCGCTTGTCGGAACGGGCCGGGTCGGCGCAGTTAGCGGGGTCGGAATGGAAGACCCATTGGGCGTGGAGGACCTTCTCGTCGCGGGCGAGAGCGGGAAGTGCCAGCAAGAGAAGGGCTAGCGCTTGAGGGGGTCTTCGATCCATGGGGGCGTGCCGGAAAGGAGACGACCGAGTTCGGGTTCAAGGCGCTCCATGGCTTCCTTCATCTTCCAAGCGATGGAACGGTAGCTGAAGTGGCCTTTGACGCCGCTGCGGATACGGCAGATGTATTCGGTTTCGGCGAAATCCATTTTGAAGAGGAACCGGCTGCGGGCTCCGAAGGGAAGGAGGTATTCGTTCGCCGGGCTGGGGAGGAGTTGCATGGTGCCGAGGGCATGGTCCATGGCCGCGGCGTATTCGATGGTGAGTCCGGCCTGGGTGATGACTTGTGGGGTTTCGTAGCCGAGTTGGCCGCTATAGTCCTGGCGGAATTGATGACAGCGGCGGTGGCGATGGAAGTCGCGATAGGCGCCGACGTCCATAACGAGATCGTAGCAGTAGAGGCCGCCGCGGAAACCACGGAGAAGGTCGTCGTGCTTCGTGCGGGAGCCGACGGCGGTATCGATGACTTCCTGGCGGAGGGCGGGATGGGCGACGGCCCATTCGTAGAGGGCGCGGAAGGGCCAGTTGGTGACGGGGTAGAGGAGCGTGGCGGCGATCTCGGCGGCGGTTTCCGAGGGTTTGAAGAGATCGACGTCGGGGACCTCTTCTGGGCGGGAGGGGGTAGGAGCGGGGGGGAGGTTCTGCTGGGCCCAGAGGCGGAGATCGGCGGAGGACTGGGAGAGATGGGCGTCGGGGTCGCAGTATTTGGCGAGGGTGGGGGCGAGGGGTTCGGTTTGGGAATCGTCCCACCGGCAGGCGGGGGGGGCGGCGCAGGCGGCGGCGATTTCGGAGCCGATGGCACGGAGTTCGGCGTAGGGCGAGGCCTTCAGGCGACGGATCTGTTTTTCGAGAGTGCGGATGCTGGTTACTTGGCCGACGTTGGTGGGGACGGCCCAGAAGAGGAGGTAGCGAGCGACGTCGAAGGCGCGGGCAGCGATGTTGCGTTGGTAGGCGTCGGGCTTCATGTCCTCCGGGCGGGGGAGTTGGGCGGAGAGATGGGCGAAGGCGGCGTCGTGGACGAGGCGGTAGGCGGCCAGGAGCGTTTCTCCGGCGGCTAGAAACTGGGTGCGTTCTACATCGTTGAATTCCGGGGGAATGACGAAGCCGGTTTTCCCGAAGTCCTGATAGCGAGAGGATTTGGCTTGGCCGTCCCAGAGCTGTTCGTCCTCCACTTCGGCGGCGGCGAGTTCGGAGATGCCTTCGAGGCAGAAGGTGAGGTGTCCGAGGTCGGCGATGGAGGCGTGGCCGTATTGGAAATAGAAGCTTTCGAGGAACTTAGAGGAATCGTGCGTTTTCACCCAGGCGAGGGAGTCGACGATGGAGTCAGCCGAGCGGCTGTAGCGGGCGAGGGCATACGCACTCTTTTCCGGGGCGAGGGGAGCGACGGAAAGAATGCGGCGTTCCGGGGGAGGGGCTGGCATACTGAATAGTCTATTATGATGCAACTTAAGGTTCGACGACTTGTTACCGACGCGGTTTTGCCCGCTTATGCCCATGGTCCGCTCGAGGACGCGGGGATGGATTTGTGCTCGGTAGTCGATGCGGTGCTGGAGCCGGGGGTGCCGCAGGCGGTGGCGACAGGGCTATCGATCGAGCTTCCGCCGGGGTATGAGGCGCAGGTGCGACCGCGGAGCGGCCTGGCGTTTAAGCACGCGATTACGGTACCGAATAGCCCGGGGACTATAGATCCGGGGTATCGGGGCGAGGTGAAGGTGATTCTGTTGAACTTGGGGAAGGCGGCGTACGCGATCACCAAGGGCGACCGGATTGCGCAGATGGTGATTGCTCGATACGAGGGCGTGGAGTTGGTGGAGACGGACTTGAGCGAGACCGTACGGGGCGAGGGTGGTTTCGGCAGTTCAGGTCGTTAGATCTGGGGTTTCTTTTGGAGGGCTTGGCCTTGCTTGGCCAAGTACATGCCGACGCCGAAAGCGATGAAGCCGCCGATGGCGCTGATTAGGTACTGACCGAAGGTGCGCCAGTTGTAACCGAGGAAGGGGAGGACGCGGGTGGGGTCATCGGGGTCGACGGGGAAATCATATTCTTGACCGACGACGATAGCGGCGCCGCGATACTTACGGCGGGCCTCGTCTTCGGTGACGGCGGGGACGGGTGTCGTGAGTTGAGTGCGTTGTTCGCCGAGGTCGGAGAGGTAACTGAGCTGGAGTTGAAAGGCCCAGCCGGAGGCTGTCTTGTAGCCGATGTCGTTCTTGAGCACCTTAGCGCGGATCCGCGGGGCCTGTTGGAGCTGGTAGTAGGGTTTCCAGGCGCCGAGCATGGCGACGCCGACGAAGAAGACGCCACTGAAGAGCATGACCTTGCCGGCGGTGCGGAGCGGGTGGGCCGGGGAACGGGGAAGAAGCGCCATAAGTCTCATTCGAGTCTCGCAGATCCCATTACAAGAACGGTGAAACCGTTTCCGAGTTTTGTTGCGAACGATTAAAACCGGTGTACTGTCGCAAGTGGATCGAGTAATCACAGGGGCTCGGAATGTACGGCGCCGCCGGGGAGGACAGGGCGGCGACGGCTGTGATTTTGCTGCGTTCGAGGCACAAGACTGGCCCGACGGAAATGGTTCTGGTGACGCGAGGGTTTCCGCGAAGAAATTGAAAAACGACTACGCGATCGCTTTAGCGGGCGAGGCGGGATACCCGTCGGAGGTGTTACTGCCGGGGCTGCGGTTTGAGCTTGGGCTCGTTTAACCGGTGGATCGATATCCGTGGGTGCAGCTGCCGGCGGGTCAACTTGGCGTGGTGGTTACGCGGGACCGGGTTTTCAGCCGGCCCGGAGCGGAAGAGTTATTGCGACAGCAGCCGTTGACGCTGATGTCCGTCGGGTTGACGCATGCCGACCTAAAGGTGTTCCGGATTGCCCAGGACGCCAATTCCCAAGTGGATATACTGGGCATTGTTTCGATGCTGAAGGGCGGTCCGCTCTCGTCGGGTGCCATTGCGAATCGGCTGGGCCAGTTTGAAGATCTAGCGGCAATCGAACGGGACGGCCCAACCAGTGACGCCGAGATGATTGAACGCTTATTGAGCAACAAGAACGAAAAGCACAACAACTATGAGAATTTTCAAGGGTTTCTGGACCACGGCGGGCGGATCGGGTTGCAACATGACCCGCTGCTGTATGGCGCTTACATTCTGAATCCGTTTTTGGTTCGGATGGAGAAGGTTCCGATGCTCGTCGTGGAGCAGGGCCAAGTGGCGGTGGTGGAGGCCTATGTGGGCCTGGTCCCGTCCAATACGTCCGGTGCCGATTGCAAGTTCGGGATGCTGGTGCGGCCGGAGCATCGGGGCATTTGGCAGGAGTCGCTGCGGACGGGTAAGTATCCGATCAACCCCTGTTGCTACAGGGCGGAATTGGTGCCGTCGGCCATCCTGACGTTCAACTGAGCGGACCGGGTTTCGGCGGGGCACAAGCTGGATACGAAGCTCGAACAGCTCGTGGCGAAGAATCCGGAAGGCTTCGCGTTCGAGATGGACTTGCAAGTGCAAATTTATATTTCGGAAACGCGGCCGCCACGAGGAATCTCCACGGTGGGCTCGATTTGGAATCAGATTGACGAGGTGTTGCAAGCCGCCGTGGGAAACCACTTCCGGGACACGCTGCAATCGATGCCGGCGGTACGGTTTGTGGAGGAGCGGGGCGTCGACAGGCAGGACGTACTTTTGCCGCAGGATCTGGTGAAAGCACTGACCGAGCGGGAGATTGCCAAGCAGGAGATTGCGATGTTCGAGCAGGAGAAGCAGGCGCAATTGCAGCGGATTGAGACTGAACAAGCGCGGGGTACGGCCGACAGGCAGGCGGAGCGGGCGAAGTCGAAAGTTGGGGTGACGATCAAGGTCAACAACCCGCATGCGCGGAAGCCGGAGGCCGATGGCGAGGCGTTCTACATTGAACAGACGGGCACGGCGAAGGCTGAAGTTTTATGACGCCCAGGTCAAGGCGTTCGGGCGGATGCGACGGCGATCGTGAACCGCGTTGATGCGATTGGCAAGCGCGGGATGCCGATTGTGCCGACCATTCTGGTGACGGGCGGGCTGGTGACGGGCGGGAACGCTTCGTCCCTTGATGGTTTAGCCGCCGTGCTGATGAAGTACAGGAGTGCCGGAAAGTAGTTCGCCACGGCGAAAGCAATGGACGATGCCGGTGGGGGCGGTGTCCGGGGCGGCGTAGGTCGCCCCGGACGCGATCTGGACGGGGTCGAAGACGGTAATATCGGCGATGTAGCCCGGCGTGAGCAGGCCTTGGCGGGCCATCGAAAAGCGGGCGGCCGGTTGGGCGGTGATCTTGTGGATGGCTTGTTCGAGGGACATCCAGCGACGCTCGCGGACGATCTCGCCGAGGAGGAAGGGGAAGGTGCCATAGAGGCGGGGATGGGGCTTGCCTTTGACGTAGAAGCCGTCGCTGATGACCGAGCAGAGGGGGTGGGTGAGCAGCTTTTGCAGGTTCTCGTCGCACTGGTTGAAGGCGAGGATGTTGACGTTACCCTGCTCGGCCCGGAGGAGGGAAAAGATAGCGTCGACGGGGTGTTCGGCGAGAGTGTCTCCGATGGAGGCGAGGTCGGAACCGACGAAGTGTTCACTGACGGTGGAGCCGACGGCGGTGATGAAAATATCGCTCCACTGTTGGGGGACCTGCTCGATCATGGTAGCTTTCATGTCTCGGCAGAGCGCGGGGTCGGCGAGGCGTGCGAGGAGGGCGGTGGTGCCGCCGTCGACAGCCCAGGCGGGCAGGAGTTGGGTAAGGACGGTGCTGCCGGCGAGGTAGGGGTAGCTATCGAAGGCGACGTCGATGCCTTCGTGGCGGGCGGCTTCGAGCTTTTCGAGAGCTTCGGCTTGCTTGGCCCAGTTGCGGCGACCGACGGCTTGGAGGTGGGAAATTTGCAGGCGGCAGCCGGTGGCGCGGGCCAGGTAAAACTGTTCGTCGAGTGACGCCAAAAGGTCATCGCCGTAGCTGCGCATGTGGGTGGCGTAGACCTTGCCGGCGCGGGCGGTGACGCGGCAAAGGGCGGTGAGTTCTTCGGTGGGGGCGGTGGAGCCGGGGGCGTACATGAGGCCGGTGGAGAAGCCGGCGGCACCTCCGGCGAGGCACTCGGCGAGGCTTTGTTCCATGGCGTCTAGTTCGGCTGGGGTGGCCGGGCCTTGGCGTAAGCCCATCGTTGCGACGCGAAGGGTGCCATGGCCGACGAGGGAGCGGACGGTGACGAGCTCTGCCTGGGCTTCAGTTTCGGCGAGATACTCCTGAGCGTTGCGCCATGCCCAATCGCGGTCGTAGCCGAAGAGAATACCGTTGGCGAACTCCTGGACTTCGTGGCGGTGGGTTCCGCAGGGATAGGCGGAAAAGCCGCAGTTTCCCACGACTTCGGTGGTGACGCCCTGATCGGTTTTGGCACGATGGCGGGCGAGGACTTGGAGGTCGGAGTGGCTGTGGACGTCGATGAAGCCGGGAGCGATGACGAGGCCGGTGCAGTCGACTTGGGGGCAGTCGGTGGAGGCGGACACGGCGCCGACGGCGAGGATGGAGTGGCCGTCGAAAAGAAGGTCGCCCGAGTAGGCGGGAGCTCCGGAGCCGTCGATGAGGGTGCCGCCGTGGAGCAGGGTCATTGCTCGTAATTATAGATCGGGGTGGGTGGGGGATATGCGCCGACGGAAGTGGCCGACGCCCCTGACGTCGCGGCCAGGAAAACCGCTTACGACAAGTCCTGCCAGAAGAGCCACGGGGGCGATGGGACGCCGAATCCGACGATCGCCAAGATGATGAAAATTGGGATGAAGTCCCTGAGCTCGAAGAAAATCCAGGGCAAGAGCGACGCGGTACTGAACTCAGAAAAGCTGGAAGGCGTTGGCGCGATGAAGGCGATCGCGATTTCGGATGGCGAGGCTGGGGCTTGTGCTGTCGGCCGTTGTGCTGTTCATTCCCCTTTCCAATCGCCTCCGCGAAACCGCCCGCGAAATCCGTTTCGATTTCTTCGACGCCGCCAAGCCCCCGCTAGCAACGCCCTCGTCTTCGAAGGCCTCCCCAGTATCGACGCCATGCTCGCCTTCGAACTCGTCGCTGTGCCGAACTAGACTCAGACATCCTGACCTCTATGGAAATTACATCGAGCCGATTTCGTAGACGAGGCGCAAATCGGTCCCTGGGAAAATGGTCTGGGTGGCATTGAGGTGAACGCAGAGGTGGCG
>Ga0209086_10000343_pt1 | contig 40421 bp, 29 predicted proteins | sample M_130207_XF_Meta_FD_187312 | JGI IMG/M metagenome (GOLD analysis project Ga0209086, IMG submission 187312) | Freshwater microbial communities from Lake Montjoie, Canada to study carbon cycling - M_130207_XF_MetaG (SPAdes) (version 2) | ecosystem: Environmental > Aquatic > Freshwater > Lake... | reverse complement strand
AGCCCGCCAGGGAGATCAGCAGGAAACGGAACGGGTCCAGGCACTTTGACATCGGGTCGTCTCATTATCGACGACGCCAGGGATTATCTCCCGCTGTTTCAGATAGATCGAGTTTTCGGGCCATACGGCCAGCGTCGCTTGGACCGCTATGAGCAGGCCGCCGAACGGCACAAGCGCGGCGTTTCGAAGCTGGCCATTAGCCGCCAACTCTCGTTGGGCGTCAAGACCGTTCGCCGATGGTTGCGAGCCGACCAGTTTCCCGGACGTCAACCGCCAACCGGGCGGCGTCAGAAGGTGGTATCTGGATGATCGGTGGGAGGCAGGCTGCCATAACTCGACGCTACTATTCGACGGGATCCGCGCGCTGGGCTACAAGGGATCACGGCAGCGAGTCACTTTCTTTGTCGCCTCATGGCGCCAAACAGGGGGCCGTGTGCCCACGGGAAGTGGACCGCGGCGCGTGGCCCCCAAGCACGCAGCCTTCCTCATGGCCCAAGCCCCCGACAAGTTCACCCCGGAGCAGCAGAAGCTCTTTGACCGCTTGACGGAATGTTGCCCTGACCTGCTCCCGCTTCGGAAGATCGCGCTGGCCTTCCGTGATGTTTTTGCCACCGCCGACGCGGTCGCCCTGTTCGGTTGGATCCAAGAGATCAAGCGGTCCCGGTTCGGCCCCTTGGTCCGGTTTGCTTATGGGCTCCAAAAAGATATCGTTGCCGTCACCGCTGCCGTCGAGACCGAATGGAGCAACGGCCAAACGGAGGGCCAGATCAATCGACTCAAGGCGATCAAGCGCCCAATGTACGGTCGGGCTGGATTTGCCCAGCTACGCGCACGAGTGCTTCCCTCGCCCGTTCTCACGACCTCCGCCAGTGTGAACTCTTCGTGAGCGCCATGCACCAAAAGTGCGGATGAGCCCAAATGGAGTTGACCGAAGCAGATTTCAGAAAGTCCTGTTGGTGCTGCTGGAGATGGGTCGGATTGCGGCGACTAGTCGGCGGGATCGCGCAATCATGGGGCTTCGAAGGAGTCTTCGTAGAGACTGCGAATGGGGCGCAGGCGTCGGCCTGGCCATTCCAGGCGCATATCATCGGAGACTTCATCGAGCATTTTCTGCGTGCAGACCCTCGACTCCATAGCGAAGGCGGTCAGGAGCAGGTTGTCGCAGATTCCGTTGATGATCCGGGGGATGCCGCGAGATCGGGTATGGATCTCGGTGACCAGCGCGTCGGGGAAAACGGTTTGGCCGGTGAACCCCACCTTAATCAACCGGCTATCGATATACTCGGCGGTTTCTTCGAGCGAAAACGGTTTTAGGTTGTAGCGGAGAACAATACGCTGTTTCAACTGGCGAAGGTTGGGTGCGTCGAGCTTTCGGTCGAATTCAGGTTGGCCTGCCAGTACGATCTGGAGCAGTTTCCCTTTGCGGTTTTCAAGATTGCCGAGCAGTCGAATTTCTTCGAGCACTTCCCAATCCAGATTGTGAGCTTCGTCGACGATCAGAACGGTTGTCCGCCCTTCCTTCATCTGCTGGATGAGAAGCGTGTTTAGCGCAAAGAGCACCTCTGTCTTCGACGTCCGTTCACAGTGGAGGTCGAGATCGTAGGCGATCATTTCGAAGAATTGCTGAGGATTGATGCGCGAGTTGAACAGAAAGGCAAACTCGATGTACTGCGACTCCAGATACTCGCGTAAGCACTCGAGCATGGTCGTTTTGCCGGTCCCAACCTCGCCAGTAAGTACGATGAAGCCCTTGCGACTCTGCACACCGTAGATCAGGTTCGCTAACGCTTCTTCGTGTTGAGCACTGCGGTAGAGAAACGCCGGATCCGGAGATAGGTTGAAGGGATTGTCCGTTATCCCAAAGAAAGCGTTATACATGAATCCTGATATCGAACCCTTTCATGCTACCATCGCCGCATAGAATTAGGACCTAGCTACCCTATCGACCAGTACCGGGACTGTCGTTGGGTAACGCCATGCAGGAATTAACTGGTTCTTTGCTGTTAGCCGTGGGGAGAATCGCCGGTCAAAATTCGCCAGCGAGGGGCGAGTCAGCGGACTTGGCCCCGAGGTCGGCCGTGGAAATGACGGGCGGTAGAAAGCGAGGAAAACCAAAACCAGGTTTTCCCTCTCTTCCCACCGCCGTTGGAAATCGCCCAAAGGCCCAATCTCCACCTTCCCACCGCCGCGACGGCGATGCTGCGGTTGCCCCGTTCAAACCCGAACAGGAACAGCGCACACTCCGCGGTCCCTCGTTCCAGCCGGCCCCGCAACTCAAATCGTCGAGCGCTGCCGCTCCGCTCTATCCTGCCTTACCCACACCAAGCAGCGAGGAGGCAATTAACCGAGTCTGTCGTAGTCGAAACGCACCCAGCCGGGAACGGTCCCTGGTTCGCCGCTCAAGTTCAGAATTCGCTGGGACTTAGGGAAGGCAAAGGCGGTGGCTAAGGCTTGGCGGTAACCCGGCACGGTTTCGAGCAGAGTCCGCGCGGCGACCAGACGGGGGCCGGTAGCGATCGATTTGGAAACGAACCCTCCGCCCCAGCCGATGCTTAAGAGGCACCCGTCGTTGGCGGCCACGGCGTTGAGAGTCTGCGTGAGCTTGCCGATTCGATGGGTGGTCGCGAACTGGCGCTGACGTTCCAGAGTATGTCGGGAGTGGCTATTGACGGCGGCCAGATCGTTGGTTAGATCCTCTTCTAGGCTGCCGCGGCCGGAGAACACGGTGCCAGGTGCCGCACATTCGACAAACGTAGGAGCGGCCTTCCAGCGCAGGTCGGCTCCGCCAACCTTGACGGGTGCCGCTATCCGGGAGTAGTACACCTTATAGTGCTCGTCGGGCGCGGGGGAGCCGTCGCCTAGGCGTAAACCACGGAGTAGCTTGTCGGCGGCTTGATGACGAGCCGAGGCCATTTGATCGACCGAGACGCGGGCTCCGAGTAGCGCGGTCTTCAATGCGCCTTTGATCGCGGTGGCGGGTAAGATCTTGCCTTGGGGCCCGGCGTGAAAGGTCGGAATGAAGATGTCTTCCTCTCTGGCGGCTTCCCATTGGGCGACGAGATCGGGATCTTCGAGGGGAATTCGCCGCACGGCATAGGACTGGGCGTAGCCGCCCCAGCTTTTGAACTCCAGCCGCTTGGCGCGACTGAGTTCTGCCAGGTAACCATCCATGCGTGGGGTGCCGGCTAGGCGCCGGAAAATTAGGCTTTGGTCCAGGACATTGATTTGATCCTTCCAGACCATGTAGTCGATGGGGGCCAAACGCTTGCCATCGCCGATGAGGGTGGGGGTAAGGACGGTTAATCGCCAGCGGATGGGGATGCTCACAGGGGCACCGCCACGGCTAAGCCATTGCGATAGACGGGGTGTTGCCAGCCTTCCGGCGCAACGTCGCTGAGGCAGCCGGCGGGGGCTTCGGGCGCATAGATGACGGATCCTTCGGCGACCATTCGTTGACTTTGTTTCGGCGCATCGGTGCCCTCCACCCAGCCAGAGCGCGCGGTGAGGCGATAAGCACCTTGGTCCCAATGCACGACTTCTTCGGCGGCGGGCGCGAATAGGCTGAGCAGCCACCACCCTTTCGATCCGTCGCCTTGTTTCGAGCGTCGCAGGACGGAGGTTACGTTCTCGCCGGTCTCGATGCGCACCTCGGTGCTGGCACCCCATCCGAGCGTTCGATTGCCGCCGACGCCGGCGTCGGCCAACCAGCGGATGGCGGCTTCGATACGAACTCGCCATCGATCGTCTTCGCAAACCGCGACGCCCCAGAGGCCGCAATGTTCGGCGAACTGGATGCCCTGCTTCGGACCGGCGGCCTTTTCAAAACGCACTGGGCGGAAGGGACCACCGGCCCCGGCGCGGTCGGCGGCCAAGAGGCAGCCGGAGGCGGGATCGAGCACCCAGCGCGATTCAGCTAAGCCGTTGGCTTCGAGGAGGTTGGCGATGGCGGGCAGGGGCAAAAACCGAACTAGCTTTGGACGCAGCCTTTGGAGGCCGTTGGCTGGGGGCCAGGCGGAGACAGGGGGCGGGGCAAATAGGGTTCCCTGCTGCCAGGGAAAGAGAGAGCTCAAGCGGACGGCGGAGCCGACGGCGAGCCATTCTTCGAGCCAGCCGAAATGGCCCATGGCGGCGCAGACCGCGCCGTAGAAGGTATCGCTGGCCACCAGAGACGGCCCCGCGGGTGCGGCGCTCCAGACTCCGCGTGCATGGAACCGAAATAGGATCGCCTGGCCCATGCTTCTACTCCGCGAGCGAGGCGGCGAATGCTTCGTCGCGCACGAGCGCCTGCAACGCGGCGAGGTCGCCGCTAGAGAGTAGTTCGGACTCTACTGTTTCCCCGAGGTAGAAACTTTGCCCTCGCCAGGCAAGCCGGCAGGCGGAGAAGCGAACGCGTCCGCTGCCGCGGGACCCGCCACCGCCGAGGGCATCATCTTCAAGCAAGCGCAGGCCTTGGACGAGCAACCCGGCGAGCGATTCGTCACCTACGGCCAGCAGATCGAGTACAAACCGGACTCCGAAGCGGGCCCCGGCGGGGACGCGTTCGAGGGTGCGGGGATTGGCTTGGGCGGTAATCCGATCGATGGCGTTTTCGCTTTTGACTTCGGTTAATTCGTCGTCGAGGAATTCACGCATGGGCGCGGTGATTGACTCGAGATCGAGGGGGGCATCGTAGATGGTTAAGCGGGCCGGGGTTGCCGAGCGACCTTCGACGGCGTCGCCGCGGACGCGTTCGAGGCGGTTGGGGCTGCGTCCGAACAATAGGCACAGTGCATCATCGGGGCGATCGCTCTGATGGATGCGAACTTCCTGTCCACGGCGCCGGGAGAGATAGACGAGTTCTTCGGGCGAGGTCAAGCCGTGGGCATGTTCGAGCAGGCTTCGGAGTCGGCCGCGGAGGGAAGAGCCCGGGACGATGGGACGGCCGAAGGCATCCTTGACGACGGGATTATCGGCGCCGCCGATTTCGAGGGAGCCTTTGCCGGCCCCAATGTGCAGGCCGGTTTCGCAATGCAAGACGGCGTCGAGGATTAGTTTGCCGCGCAGGCGCAGGGGAGTTTTCGATTCGCTCATGGCAGGTTACTCGTTGTAGGCAATGATGGCTTCGAACAGGTCGCGGAACCGCTCGTAGGCGGCTAGTTCGTTCTTGCGGGTGACTTGGAGGAGCAGCTTTTCGAGGGGGTCCAAGCTGCGGAGGGAGTGACGGGCGATGGTGTAAGCCAAACGGGCGCGGAACATGACGAACTGGTGTTGCCGCTCGTCTTCCGGGGCCCGGCAGGCTCGGCGCACGGCGCTGTAGAGGCGGCGTAGCTGGCTACGGGTGCCGGAATCCATGTCATTGAGCCGGGTGACCAGGACGTGCGCTTGATTGTCAAGATAGAGACTATCGGCGCAGAGTTTGGCGAGGTCGATTTCGAGGACTAGTTCCTGGCGGGGACGATCGCGGTCTCGATCCCGGTCGCGGTCATCGCGGCGTGGGGGGCGGCCGCCGTCCGGTCTGGGACGGTCGTCGCGGCGTGGCTGTCTTTCTTCGGCCATAAACGCTCCTAAGTAAATATCCTTTTAAGAAGAAGACCCTTCGAGGCGGGCCCAAGCGAGGGCAACGTAGCCGGTCGGGCGCAGTTGGCGCTTGCCCCCGCTTTGGGCGGTGATTTGTTCGAGTAGGCTATCCCACTGTTTTTCAAACGCTTCGCTTTCGCGAACGTCGATGACGCGACGAAGGCGGCGATGGAGGCGCCAGGGTTTGTCGAGAGTGCGGCCACGACGGCGGGCGCGGGAGGATGTGAGTTCGCTGCCCGCCGCGGGGTCGAGGTAAAAGTTTTCGAGTTCGTCGAGGAATTCGGGAGAGGCGCGGAAGCGGCTGAGCAGTTTGCGCATCTGGCCTTTGATTTCGGCGGCTTCCTTCAACTGGGGCCAATCGATCGTCCGGCCGAAGAGCGAGATCGCATTCTTGCCAGAGGCCTTCACTGTTTCGAGTGCTTCGGCGGAGCGGGCGAAGACGCTGGCCATGGGCTCGTGTCGTTCGGCGTGGACGATGGCCATGGAGACGCTGCGGGAGGCGCCTTCGCGCTGCTCGTCGAGTTGCCGCAGCAGGAGCCCGGCGACGCGGCGCATCTCTTTGGCGAAATCGAGGAGGGCGTCCCAGGGGGCGGCGACGGCGAAATCGTCGCCACCGCTATAGAGGACGGTGACGCGGGAGGCAAACTCGTCGGTGGCGGCGACGCGGGCGAGTTCACCGGCGACGAAGTTCTTAAAAGTGAGCGAGAGTTGGAGGTACTCTTCGGCGCTGGTGGCGGAGTGGAGGCGGGGACCGACGTTATCGAGATCGGCGGTGAGGACGCCCCAGCGGCGCGGGGTGGAGAGCGGGCGGGCGATGGGAGTCGGCAGGGGCCACTGGTGTTGGCCGGAGTTGGCGAGAAAAGCGGCGGGGTCTCCGGCGGACCAGCCGACTGTGGCAGCCGGGCGGAGACTGGCAACGAGGCCATCGTATGGGAACGGTGTGGCCGGGGGGAGGAGGCCGAGGGGTAGGCGGGGCGTGTCCCGGCGTTGGCGAAGGCCAGTTTCGAGGCGTTTGCGGATATCCGGCCAGAGGCCGAGGTTTTCTGTGCTGCTCCAGACTAGGCCGACGCTGCCTCCGGAGACTGCGCCAACACGTTCAGCGACCGTGGCGAGAAAGGCATGGGCGGCGAGGACGGAGGCATCGGGTAGGACGAGGAGAAAGCGGCCCCCGGTTGCGGCACCGAGCAAGAGAGGCGACAGGCCGAGTTCGGCTAGTAGAGCGCGGGGGATAAACTCGCCGAGCAGCGTAAACCATTGGCAACGGCTGAGGAAGGCGTCTCCGCTGAGCCCTTCCTCATGGAGTAAGGCGTTGATCCCGAAAAATTTGGCTTGAAGGAAGACCTGAAGCGACATGGATTGTACGGCGCTGCAAACCCCCAATGTAGCATGGAGTAGGCGATGACCTACCAATTTCTAGCGGCGGCGGGGAGGACTTCGGTGAAACAGTTTCTGTTTGCCGCTCTTCCGTCGTTCTCCCGGTTCGCTCTTCGGCAGGCGGCGGCGGATGGTGCTTGCCGGGTGGATGGTGAGGTGGTGCCGGCGAGTTACAGGCTGCGGGAGGGGCAGGTGGTGGAGTTTACGCTGGAACCGGAGGCGCAGCGGACGATTCTGGCAGAGGAGCTGCCGCTCGTTATTTTGTATGAGGATGAAGCGATCATTGGGTTGAATAAGGCGCCGGGGATGCTGGTCCACCCGACTTCACGGGAGCGGAGTGGGACGGTGGCGAATGCGTTGCTGGGACATTGGAGGGGGGAGAATCGACGACCGACGTTTCCGCATCGGTTGGATCGGGAGACGTCCGGGGTTCTGCTGGTTGCCAAGGACGCGCAAGCGGCGACTTCCTTGTCGATTCAGTTTGAGCAGCGGAGAGTGAAGAAGGAGTACGTCGCGTTGGTTACTGGTGCGGTGATGGAGGCGCGGGAGATTGATGCGCCGATTGGTCGCGTGGGAGGGGAGGAACCTCCGTGGCAGGTGCGGAGCGAGGGGAGGGCGTCGTTGTCTCGGTTGCGTCCGCTCGGGCTTCAGGGCGACCGGACGCTGGTGCAACTGGAGCCGGTGACGGGCCGGACGAATCAGTTACGGATTCACTGCGCCTGGATCGGACATCCGATTGTGGGGGATCGGCTGTATGGAAGGTCGGAGGAGGGGCGGTTATGGCTGCATGCGCGGCGGTTGACGTTTGCCCATCCGCGAGGCGGCCATTCCATGACCCTGGACGCGGGGATAATGCGGGTAAATGATTACTGACAATAAAAACAATTTAAATCTTGCTCCGGTTCCGGGGAATCCATTGGGGCGTACGGACAAACTGTTCGAGGAGATTTGACTATGAAACTTTCTTTTTTGCGCGTGGCCGCTTTGGCCCTTCCTTTGATGATGACGGCCGGCCAAGCTGTCGCGGCTGACATTGTGGACACGGCCGTAGCGGCTGGTTCCTTCAAGACGCTCGTTGCCGCAGTGAAGGCCGCTGGTCTGGTCGAGACCCTGAAGGGCGCTGGTCCTTTCACGGTGTTTGCCCCGACCGACGAGGCATTTGCCAAGTTGCCGGCCGGCACGCTCGAGATGTTGTTGAAGCCGGAAAACAAGGCCAAGCTGGCTGGGATCCTGACCTACCATGTGGTTGCGGGTAAGGTAATGGCTGCGGACGTGGTGAAGGTGAAGTCGGCCAAGTCTGTGCAGGGCGGCAACATTAAAGTGAAGGTGGCGGGCGGAACGGTAACGTTGAACGGCACCTCGAAGGTCGTCAAGACCGACATCGGAACCGACAACGGCGTGATCCACGTGATCGATACCGTGATCATGCCCCCGAGCAAGTAGTCGGTTCGTCCCTTAACTAGATTTTGGATGAGAAGGTCGAGGCCCTACCGGGCTTCGGCCTTCTTGCTTTTGGGGTTCTCGGTATACGATAGAAGCTCATGAATCCCAACGGAATTGCAGGAAAAACAGCCGTCATCACCGGCGCTTCGCGCGGCATCGGGGCCGCCACCGCTCGCATGCTTGCCGCCGCCGGTGCCGCCCGCCTCGTGCTTCATTACTCGTCTTATCAGCAAGGTGCCGCCGAGCTCGCGGTGGAACTCGCGAATTGTCAGGTGGACCTGATTGGGGCCGACCTTTCCACCGATGCGGGGCTGACCGGCTTCATCAATCAACTGAAGGCCACCGCGCCGGACGCCGATATCCTCATCAACAATGCCGGACACTTGGTTCACCGCGCGAAGATGCCCGAGTTCACCTTTGACCTGTATGACCGGGTGATGACGTTGAACACGAAGAGCGTCTACTTCATCACGCAGGCCTTGGCTCCGGCGATGATCGCGAAAGGTTCGGGGCACGTCATTAACCTGAGTTCGATCGCGGCCCGCAATGGCGGTGGGCCTGGGGCGACCATTTACGCGGCTTCGAAGGCAGCGGTTTCGTGCATCACGAAAGGGTTGGCGAAGGAGTTGGCACCGGCGGGTATTCGCGTGAACGCGGTGTCTCCGGGTACGGTCGACAACTATTTCCATGAGAAGTACTCGACGCAGCAGATGCTCGATACGGCGAAGTCGCTGACCCCGGCCGGTCGGTTGCAGAACAACGAAGAGATTGCCAGCGTGATTGCGTTTCTGCTGAGTGATGCCGCGAGTGGCATTCATGGACAGACGATCGAGATCAACGGCGGCATGTATATGGTTTAGGATGCCGAGTTTGGTTTTCCCCGGCGGATTCACCCGGGGATTCCATTTTTCCGGTACACTAGAAAGTTATGGCTAAAGCAAACCTATACGCTGCTGAGTACATCGGTAGCGGCACCTTCATCATTTCGAAGCCGAAGCGCTCTAAGAAGAAGCGCCGTCAACAGGCCGTTCGTAGCCCGAAGCCGGGTATGCGGAAGTAGTCCTTGCGCATTAAAGAGCTGAAGCTCCATCCCATCGCGGTGGCCGACGGCCCCCTGCGTTCTTCCTACGGTCTTCACGCCCCTTACGCCCTCCGGACCATTGTTGAAGTGGTCACCACGGATGGCATTACCGGAATTAGTGAGACCTATGGTGGCGATGGCCCGGTTGGGGCGCTGGAAAGCGTTCGCCACCGTGTCGAGGGGATGGACCCCTTCCAGCTCACTGGATTTTGGCAGTATCTGCAGGGGCAAGCCCGGGAGATCGAGGCGCAAGCCACGTCGACCGGGGCTCGCTCGCAGACTTGGCTCGTGCCGGGTGAGAACCCGTTGGACGTGCATACGCGGACGAACGCCGCGATTGAAGTGGCTTGCCTGGACGCGATTGGCAAGGCGCTCGGTCGGCCATTGTGTGATCTGGTCGGGGGCAAGTGTCGCGATGCGGTGCCGTTTTCCGCCTACCTGTTCTATAAGCACGCCGGCGGCGGCGGGATGGGCGACGACGTGCGGGAAGACGAGTACGGCGAGATTTTGACGCCGGAAGCGGTGGTCCGCAGCGCTAAGCAGATGGTGGCGCAATACGGCTTCAAAGAGATTAAGTTGAAAGGCGGCGTGTTGGATCCGGATGCCGAAATGGACGCCATTCGGGCCCTTCGGGCGGAGTTCGGGCCGAGCTTTCCTTTGCGGATTGATCCGAACTGCGCGTGGTCGGTGGATACTTCGGTTCGGGTTGGCCTGGGGCTGGTGGAAGAACTGAGTAACGGTGGTTATCTGGAAGACCCCTGTGCCGGGATGGAAGGCATGGGTGAGGTCCGTCGTCGGCTACTGGCCGCGGGCGTGGATACGCCGCTGGCTTCGAACGTGGCGACGACTTGCTTTGCGCATGTGCCGGTGGCGAAGCAGACAGACGGGGTGCAGATCATTCTTTCCGATCCGCACTATTGGGGCGGGGTGCGGGCGCAGCAGAAGCTGAGCGACCTTTGCGAAGTGCTCGGTTTGGGCATGAGCATGCATTCGAACAATCACTTGGGCGTGAGCCTGATGACGATGGCGCATGCGGCGGCGGTTTGCCCGATGCTGACTTACGGTTGCGACACGCATTACCCGTGGCAGACCGAGATTGACGAAGTGGTGGTTGGCGGTCGGGTGAAGTTCCACGAAGGGACGGTGGTGATTCCGGACAAGCCGGGCCTGGGAGTGGAACTCGACTACGACCAAGTGGCCCGGGGCGAAGAACGCTACCGGAAACTGCCTTATCGCAAGCGCGACGATGAGCTCGAAATGCAGAAGCACGTCGACCCCAACTGGAAACGTATCCTCCCACGCTGGTAGAATTCTCCAAGCTCTCATGCTCGATCCTAAACAAGCCTTCCGCGGCGTCTTCGGTTTTCCGATCACGCCCTTTCAGAAAGACCTTTCGCTCGACCTTCCCGCACTCGAAAAGAACTGCGACTGGATGGCCGGCTACGATTTTTGTGCGCAGGTCATCGTCGGTGGTACCGGCGAGATTTATTCGCTGACGCCGGAAGAGGCGATCGAGTGCGTTCGCGTTTCCGTGAAGGCAGTCAATGGCCGGATGCCGATCGTAGCGGGGGTTGGCTACAACACCGTGATGGCTTGCCAGATGGCGCGCGAGATGGAGAAGGCGGGCGCGGAAGCGTTGCTGGTGATGCCGCCCTACTACATCAACGCTCCGGAGTCGGGGCTGCTCGATTACTTTGAAGCGATCGGCAATAGCTGCGGGCTGCCGCTTTCGTTCTACACGCGCGACTGGGCGGGGATGAGCCCGGCGCAGGTTTCGCGGTTGCTGGACCGGGTGCCGAGCCTGAAGATGTGGAAGGACGGGCAGGGCGACATTCGGAAGTATCATCGCATCATGCTCGAGGTGGGCGATCGGGTGGCTTGGGTTGGTGGACTGGGTGACGACTTGGCGCCCGGCTATTTTGCGATCGGCTGTCAGGCTTACACTTCGTCGATTTCGAACATCGCGCCGAAGCTTTCGCTGGCGATTGCCGAGGCTGGCTTCAAGGGTGATCGGGCGGCGATGGACGCGATGATGAAGAAGTACGTTCATCCGCTGTACGCGCTGCGGGATCGGATGAAGGGCTACGAAGTGTCGATCATGAAGAACGCAATGGAGATTTTGGGCCATCCGGCGGGTCCGGTGCGGCCGCCGCTTTCGAATGTGACGCCGGCTGATCAGAAAGACTTGGAAGCGTTGATGGCCGTTTACGCGGACGTTGTCTAACGAATTAAACCGAACCTTCCGATGGGAGCGGCTGAGTCCGCTCCTTCCGGTGCTTCTGTTTTTTGGGGTTTATTGGCCTGCGCTGGGGGCATGGTTTCAACGGGACGATTTTGCGTGGTTGAGCCTGAGCCAGCGGATTGGAGCCGGGATGAGCCTGACCGATGCTTTGTTTGCGCCGATGGCGCAGGGCACGGTCCGGACGATCAGCGAGCGGTTGTTCTTCCTGGTGGGCCGTAGGCTGTTCGACCTTAACGCGGTCCCTTTTCACGCCGTGGTGATGGCGACGCATGCGGTGAGTTTGTGGCTGGCGGTCTGGTTGTTTACGCGATTGACGGGGTCGCGGTGGGTGGCGGTGGCCGCGGCTTGCGTTTGGACGGTGCACGTTTGCTTGTATTGGCCGTTGACCTGGGTTTCGGCTTACAACCAGGTGCTCTGCGCGGCGGTGCTGCTGGGTTCGACGGCGCTCTATCTGCGTTACACGGAGACGGGTGGGCGGGGGCTGCTGGGGGCGGTCTGGACGCTATTTCTGCTGGGCTTTGGGGTGCATGAGCTCAACGTTGTGTTTCCAGTTTTGGCGCTGTTGGTCGCCCCTCGTGCTTGGCGTCGGGCGCTCTGGTTTTTGGCCCCGAGTGTGGGCTTCTATCTGTTGCACAATCGGCTGGCGCCGAAGTCGGGCGCGGGCATTTACGCCGTCGCGCTGGACCATCGGTTGCCGGGCACGTTTATCGAATACTGGAGCCTGAGCTTGGGGCTTTCCGGGGCGCTACTGGGGTTGGTTTCGGCGGTTTTGATCGCTGGATTTTGGTGGCGCCGGGATCGGGCGGTGGGGTTTGGGCTGGGGTGGTTTTTTGTGACATTGGGGCCGTTTTTGCTGGTGCCGAATCACGTTTCCGACTACTACCTTTTTGTGCCGCTGCTGGGGCTTTCGCTCGCGGTCACCGCGCTGGTTTGCGGTGTTCGGTTCGGATGGGTTTTGCTGGTTCCGTTGGTTGCGTTTCAGGGTTTGCAGAGCCATCGGTTGGCGATGCAGGTGGCGGCGGATTCCGATCAGGCGTGGACGTTTTTGCGAGGGCTGGCGGAGGCTGGGCGTCGGTATCCGGGCAAGAGCCTGTACGTAGCCGGGGTTTCGGACGCGCTGTTTTGGAACAGCTTCTATGATCGACCGTTCCATCTGATTGGGTTGAGTCGGATCTTTTTGACGCCGGACAACGCGGCGGCGCTGGCTCCGGTGGTGGGTCGGGCTGCGTACGCCGACTACTCGCAACCGGCTGCAGTGGTGGTGCGGGAGGCGGACAACCATCGGGCGGCTATTTTCGAGATACGCGGCGAGCAGATGGTGAACGTGACCGCGGCGAAGGCCGAACAATTGCGTCGGGCCGACCCGGTGTTGGATTCGATTGATGTGGCGAGTCCGGGGAATGCTGCCCTGCTCAGTGGGCAGTGGCACGAGGCTGAGAATAGCTATCGGTGGACGGGGCAGCGGGCGGCGATTCAGATTGCTGCTCCGGGCCAGGTGTTAACGATTCAGGGCTTTTGCGTGGCGGAGCAGGTGAAGGGACGGCCGTTCGGGTTGACGCTGACGATGGACGGAGCGGCTCTATCGCGACAGACCGTGAACGACTGTTCGAAGCCGCTGCGGATCACGGCGGCGCTGCCGCCCAATCACGGCCCGTTTTCGCTGGGGATTGATCTGGACCACACGGTGCGCGTGGGTAGCGACGCGCGGGACTTGGGCATTGCGGTTGAGTCGGTCTCCGTTCGCTAGGTAATCCCGCTATGCTGAGAGCATATGATGAATATCTTTGGCCGTGCGACGATCGTCTTTGCTGTGGCTAGCTTTGCTTTTGCCCAGAGCCCCGCGACGACTGAGTCCAAGACGATCAACGGCAAGGCCGTCTTTATTGCTTATGCTTCCCCAAAGGTCAATGGCCGCGCCGGTAAGCTGTTTGGCGCTGATGGCCAGATTGGCAAAGACCGGAACTATCCCGTGTGGCGCGCTGGGGCTAACTCGGCCACCAAGCTGCACACCGACGCGGATCTCGACCTGGGCGGACTGACCGTTCCGGCCGGCGACTACACGCTTTACGTTGATCTGTCGACGCCGGACCAGTGGACGCTGATCGTGAACAAGAAGACCGGCCAGTGGGGACTGAGCTACGACAAGACCGCCGACTTGGGTCGCGTGAAGATGAAGATGGCCAAGCCCGCGGCGATGGTCGAGAGCCTGAAGTACACGTTGGCGGATTCGTCGCTGACGCTGGAATGGGAGAACCATTCGGGTTCCGTTTCGCTGAAGGCTAAGTAGTCGCCCACGGGTTGTAACGGCCTACGTGCCAGTTATAACCGGCGGGATCCTGGCAGGAGAACGCGCGGCGTCTTCGAGCGGGAAGATGATGACCGCTCCGGCGGCCGTGGCGCGTGCGTGGATCCTGCCGGTGGGGGAAGGGGTTCGCCGGTGCCGAGCATGATCCTGCATGGCCGGCTGTGGTTCGGCGTGGTGGATGACCCCGGCTTTGTTGCGTTAGATGGCGTGTTCGGCAAAGTCGAGAACTCGCTTGAGCTAGGCGATGGCGGCGTCGGCATCGGGGTAAGGCCGGCAGGGGATGATTGTGGTTTTCCTGGTTCCATTTTGCTGGGGGCGGAGGTGGGCGGTCTTGTGTACATGGGACGTCAGGCGTGTACGACGATGTGATTGGCGTGGGGCCGGTGGCTGGCGACGTAGGCGGCGGGGATGAGGCCGCTGAATCGGCGGCACTTGTGGGTGAGGTGAGCGAGGTCGGCGAAGCCGAGGGCGGGAGGGAGGGGCTGGGCGCGGTTGCTTTGTTCGCGTTCGGCGATGAGGATGGCGAATGCGGCTGCGCGGCGCCCTTTCTGGGGGCGTTCGCGCAGAGCGTGGAGTTCGACGTCGGGGGGCGAAGAGCGCGGTGCCGGGGGTATGACGACGCCCATGACGTTGCTCATGCGGGTCGTCTCAATCAGGTGCCATCTCGGTTCGGAGGCGCTCGAATTCGGGCGGGGCGGAGCCTTCGGCGAGTTCGATGACGAGTTGACCGGGGCCGCTGGGAGCACGCTCTCCCAGGTGTGCGTGGGCGGGGTATCTGGCTCTACCAGAGCAGGTCGAGGTCGCAAGCCAGTGAGTGCGGCGCCGGATCGGTGAGGAACATGGCGGACTAGGGGAGAGGAAGGAGGCGGATGTTCCGGAACTCGACGGGGTGGCTTTCCGACTGGAGGCCGAGGTAGCCTTCGCTGAGGAGCTTGCCGTCGATCTTGACGGCGGGGTTGAAGCGGTTAGCGACGCCTCCGCCGATTTGGGGCTTTTCGTATTCAAGGACGAGTTCGCCGTCGAGGAAGTGGCGAACCTTTTCCGAGCCGAGGACTTCGACTTCGACGTGGACCCAATCGTTTCCGCGAAGGACGCGGGAGGTGGAGTTGGTGCAATGGGCCTTCACCATCGCGCCCTTCATGAAGATTTCGGTGCCGGGGGTGCAGACGTTCATGGTGGGGCGATTCAGGCCGCCATCGTTGCTGAGGAACTGAGCTTCGACGGAGATGGGCCAATCCTGATCCTTGAGGATGGACTCGGGGGATTGGGAGTGGATCATGACGCCGCTGTTGAGGCGAGCGTAGCTGGGGCCATCCTTCATCTGTTCGCCGAGGAGGCGGTATTCGAGCGCGAGGCGGTAGCGGGAGAAGGACTGCTTGTAGAAGAGATGGGAGAAACGGGCGCCGAATTCCTTGTACTTGTCGTAGGAGACTTGGATGACGCCGTCCTTGACCCGGAAGGTGTCGCCGTAGTTATCGCCGAGTTCATGGCCGGCGATTTTGACGACCCAGCCATCGAGGTTTTTGCCGTTGAAGAGTTCAACCCACTGGCCGGGGGGAATGAAGCGGTTGAACCATTTGAGCTGCCAGTTGAGGCTCTCGACGAGGTGCTTGGGTTCGCCCGAACGGGTGAGGTTGTGATTCTCGCGGGGGAAGACGACGAACTCGGAGGTGACGCCGTAGTGGCGGAGGGCGCGGAACCATTGCTCGCCTTGTTCTAGAGGGACGCGGAGGTCGTTGTCGGAGTGGAGGATGAGAGTGGGCGTTTTGACGTATTTCGCGTACTTAAGGGGGGAGGCCTGCCAGTAGGTGTCGAAGTGGTCGAAGAGGACGCCGCCGAAGTCTTCGTCATGGCCGTAGGCGCCGTCGCGGGTGCCTTCGTCGCTGATGAAGTTGGAGATGCTGCGGAGGGTGACGGCGGCTTTGAAGCGGTTGGTGTGGCCGACGATCCAGTTGGTGAGGAAGCCGCCGTAGCTGCCGCCGGTGACGCCGAGGCGGTTGGCGTCGATCCAGGAGTTACGCTTGATGGCTTCGTCCAGGCCGGTCATGACGTCGACGTAGTCCATTTTGCCCCAGTTGTCTTTAATGCCGCGGGCGAACTCTTCGCCGTAGCCGGTGGAGCCGCGGGGGTTGGGGAAGAAGACGCCGTAGCCTTTGCCGGCGTAGATTTGGAATTCGTGGAACCAGTCGACGCCGTACATGCTGGCGGGGCCGCCGTGGATGTTGAGGAGGAGCGGATATTTGCGGCCTTCGACGAAGCCGACGGGCTTGACGAGGAAGCCTTCGACGGGGAGGCCATCGGTGGACTGGTAGGCGAGACGTTCGACGCTGGAGAGGTCGAGATCATTCCAGAGGGCGGCGTTGTGCGTCGTGAGGCGGCGTTCGGCGGAGCCGTCCAAGCGGGCGGTGTAGATATCGTCGAGGGTTTTGAAATCGTTGACGAGGTAGGCTAGGCGGTTACCTTGCTTGGAGTAAGAGCGGACGGCGCGTTCGCCGGCGAGGAGGGGCTTGGCGGTTTTGGCGGCGAGGTCGACGCGGTAGATTTGATAGGTGCCGCGGTGGCCGGTTTCGAAGAGCATGGCCGCGGGGCCGGCGAATTGGAGGTTGGTGGGGATGAGGTCCATGCCATTGACGGCGAGGACGGAGGGCTGGCCGCCGGTGGCGGGGGCGAGGTAGATTTTGGGATGCTGGCGGGGCTTGACGCTGCCGAGGAAGGCGATGGTTTTGCCATCGGGGGCCCAGCGGGGGCTGTAGTCGGCCTCGGTGTGGTCGGAGATTTTGGTGAGTGGGCCTCCGGCGGCGGAGATGGTCCAGACGTCGGAGTCGCGGGAGTCTTCGTGGACGCGGTCGGTGCGGTCGGAGACGAAGGCGATGGTTTTGCCGTCGGGGGACCATTGGGGGTCGGACTCGTCGAGGTCGCTCGAAGGGGTGAGTTGGCGGGCGGCACCGGTGGCGGCGTCGGCGATGAAAAGGTGGGCGTGTTTGTCGTCGAACCAGCCCGAGTCGTTGAATTTGTAGCGGGTGGAGCGGTAGTGGCGGGCGTCGGAGGGGAGGGGGGCGAGGTCGGAGGGTCCGGTGCGGGAGACGATGACGAAGCGGTCGCCTTGGGGGGACCAGACGAAGGAGGAGACGCCGTTTTTGATGTCGGTGAGTTTGCGGGGTTCGCCGCCGTTGAGGGAGAGGAGGTAGATTTGAGGGCGGGTGGCTTCGCCGCGGGCGGAGAGGAAGGCGAGGGTTTTTCCGTCGGGGGACCACTGGGGGCTGGAGGAGTTGGCGGACTCGCTGGTCAGGAGCCGGGGTGGGGCGCTGCCATCATAGGGGACGAGCCATAGAGCGGTGAAGCGGCGGTTGAGCTTTTGGTTAACTTTGGTGAGGGGGAAGGCGATTTGGGTGCCGTCGGGGGAGAGGGCGGGGGCGCCGACGAACTCGAAGCGGTAGTAGTCTTCGGGGGTGACGGGCCGGGCGGCGAGGGAGAGGGCGCAGGCCAGAAGGAGGAGCAGACGCATGGAGCCGAGTTTAGCGTACCCAGTGTGATATGTTGCGGGGAAGCCTATGGAACGATTTTTCCCCTACTTGCTGGTGGCGGCGGCCTTTGGCCAGGCCCCGGCGCCGAACACGGATATTCACTACAAGCTGGCGTCGGATGCGCTGGTGATGGAGGGGGTGCCGGTGGGCGAGATTCGCGGGCCATTCACGCTTCCGAGCGAAGCGTATCCGGGGACGCAGCATACCTACTGGGTTTATGTTCCGGCGCAGTATGATGCGGCGGTGGCGACGAGCTTGATGATCTATCAGGACGGGCAGGCGTTCATGGCTCCCGAGGGGGATATTCGGGCGCAGGTGGTGATGGACAATCTGATTTATCGGCGGGAGATTCCGACGATGATCGGGGTGTTTATTAACCCGGGCCGGCGGCCGGATCAGCCGGAGCCGACGCCGAAGAATTGGGGGGATCGGGATACGAATCGGGGGGTGGAGTATAACTCGCTGGACGATAAGTATGCGCGGGTGATTGTGGATGAGTTGCTGCCGGTTTTGTACAAGGAGTATAACCTTTCGAAGGATCCGGAACGGCATGGAATTGGGGGATCGAGTTCGGGGGCGATTGCGGCGTTTACGGTGGCTTGGGAGCGGCCGAACCATTTTCGGAAGGTGTTGAGCAACGTGGGGAGCTTTACGAATATTCGCGGGGGACATGCGTATCCGGACATCATTCGGAAGAGTGAGAAGAAGCCGTTACGGGTGTTTTTGGTGGATGGGCGGAATGATAATCGGGGGCAGCGGCAGAATGGGGAGTACGACGAGAAGCGGGATTGGTTTTATCAGAATGTAAGGATGCAGCAGGCGTTGCAGGAGAAGGGGTACGACTTGAACTATAGCTGGGGGATTCAGCGGCATGGACAGAAGATGTTGCAGACGGTGTTTCCGGAGATGATGCGGTGGCTGTGGCGGGACCACGGGGTTTCGACGGACGTGAAGGACATGGTGGAGCGGAGCTTTAACGGGGTGAAGAAGAAGTAGGAGGCGTTAAAGAGGGTTCTCGGGAAAGCACTCGAATTGTGGTTGCCGCCCCGCTTTGTGTCAGAAGGATGCCGGGTTACGATTGGATTTGTGGACGAACGAATTGCTGCCATGGGGGCGAATCCTGTTCTTCTCAGAGATACAGGAGTTAAGCCAGAACGATCTTCGACTCGTGGTGAGCGAGGGAATGCCGGTCGGAGAGGAAGCGCCAGTGCCGGTGGGTGGTTCGGCGATCACAGGAGGCACATTGATCGAAGTCACGGAGGAGAGGAATACTTTCGAAGTGATTTGAGGCGAATATGTGGCCTACTCGGTCCTGAATGAATCGTATGTTTAGTGTTGACGAGGGTGCAGGAAGAGATCCGCGTCTCGCGGAAGCGGGTACTTCGGATCATGCGGGAAAACTACTTATTGAGCCCGTATCGATGACGGAGGGCGACGGGCGAGGGCTCTCGCTGCGCCTGGACCATGGCATTCCATATCAGTCAGGCCATTTTTTGAACTAGGCGTAGTATTGGGGCATCCAGCCGAGTTTTGCGTTTGTCAGCCGACCGGAGACCAACGGAGTGGCTGAGAGGTTCAACCGCACACTGAAGAAAAAGGCCATCGATGGAAGGTTTTTTTCAGAATATCGAAGAAGTTCGCATCGCCGTCAGGGACTTCATCAAAAAATACAACGAGCAGTGGCTCGTCAGAACCGGGTGCGCTACAGGATCTCGTTTCCTCCAGGCGCGGACATCGCTAACGATCCAATCATCGACCGATCGGAAACGTCCGCATTGGATATCTTCGCGAACGAGTAGCTCAGTTTTGGGGAGGATGTCGATGATCATAGCCGCTTCGCCTTGAGTGTCGCGACTGGGCTTCGGAGTCCGCGCGTCAGTCCCTTGCGGATGGGGTTCGGTTTCGATAGAGTTTGAGGCTATGCGATCTGCTTTGTTAGCTCGACGCGCTCGGTTGCTGATGCCGGTGGCTCCGGCAGTCTCCGCGGGACCCCTCGCCCTCGCCGGAGGGAAGATGTGGCGGCTGCGGGAACCTAGCGGGCGACTCTACTCGATCATCCGCTTGGATACCCGCGGTGGGGTCCATGGCTATGGCGAGGCAGGGGTCGTGGAAGTGCCCGAGTTTAAAGCGGCTATGGCCGCTCTGCAGGGCAGGGAAGCGACCGCCTACGAGACCGTCGCAGTGTCGGGCGGGTTGCAGGGGGCTGTGAATATGGCGATGCTCGATATCGTGGGCAAAGCTACCCAAGCTCCTCTGTATCAAGTGCTGGGGGGGCCGACTCGTTTCAAAGCTCGGGCGATCGCTACCGTGAAGAATTCGAATAATGTTGAGTTGGCTCAGGAGGCCGGGTTTCGGGCGTTTTCGGTGCCGCTGCCTACTCCGCTGTCTCCGAATTCGGGGAAGCAGTACGTGAATTTGGTGATGGCACTTTGGGAGGAGTTGCAGAAAACCGGGGGCGACTTTGTGCTGGACGGCGGGATGCGGCTTTCCCCTGGCGATGCGCAGATGGTGGCCGCGGCGCTGGAGAAAGAGCATCCGCTGTTCCTGGACGAACCTTGTAAGTTGACGCACATGCGGCAGGTGGCGAAGATCAGCGATGAGTCCGTGACTCCGCTCGGCTTTGGACGAGAGTTCGATACGCTGGAGCCGTTTCAGGATTTGCTGCGGGAACAGGCCGTGGACGTCCTGCGGCCTAGTCTGCATCGGCTGGGGATTTCGGCGATTCGACGGGTGAGCGCTTTGGCGGAGACCTACTATACGGCGGTGGCTCCTTATCATGATGGCGGGCCGTTAGGGACCGCGGCGGGGCTGCAGTTGGCGGCGAGTTTGCCGAATTTTGTGGCGTTGCAGGTGCCTCGGGTTAACGCGGCGGAGAAGAAGGCCCGGAGCGAGATGATGTCGGGCTGGGATGAGCCGATTAAAGATGGCTTTTTTGAATTGCCGACGGGGCATGGGTTGGGCGTGAAAGTAGACGAAAAGGCGCTGGATCGTTACGAGGTGAAACTGTGATGCGGAGACGTGGATTTCTAGGACTGGCGGGCGCGGCGCCGGCGCTGGGCAGTAAGTTTGTCGATTCGTGCGGCTGCGCGATGATGCCACAGGCGGCCGCCATGAGTGGGCCCGTGGGTGCGGCGGCGTTCGAGAAAGTGGGGTCGAAGCTGCGGATCACGAATGTGAAGGTGTTTGGCGTTTCGCTGACGCCGGATTCGGATCGGCCTTATGTGTTCGTGAAGATCGAGACGAACCAGGGGTTGATTGGATGGGGCGAGGGGACGCTGGAGGGGAAAGCGGCGGCGGTGATGGCTTGTGTCGAAGACTTCAAGGAGTTTTTGATGGGGGCGGATCCGATGCAGGTGGAGCACCACTGGCAGTCGATGTATGTGCATAGCTTTTATCGGGCGGGGCCGGTGATTGGGTCGGCGATGGCGGGGATTGATCAGGCGCTGTGGGACATTCGGGGGAAGGCCCTGAATATGCCGGTTTATAAGTTACTCGGTGGGCCGTTTGATGCTCGGGGGGTGCGGGGTTACTATCATCTGCGGGCACGGAATAAGGATGACTATCCTCGGTTGCGGGAAGAAGCGAAGAAGCAGGGGATTACTTGTTTCAAGAGCGGAATTCCGGGTTACTACGAGTGGATCGATACGAATAAGAAGATCTCCGCCGCCGTGGCAAGTATGGCGGAGATGCGGGAGGGGTTGGGGCCGGACCTGGATATTGGGATCGACTTTCATGCGAAGACTTCGCCGAGTGTGGCTTCGATTTTGGTGAAAGAGGTGGAAGGGTTGAACCTGCTGTTTATTGAGGAGCCTTGCCCGCCGGAGAACGTGAAGGCGATGCAGCGGATTGCGAAGCGGTCGACGACTCCGATTGCAACGGGGGAGAGGCTGGTGGCGCATTATGGATGCCGGGAGTTGATTGAGTTGGGGGTGGCGGACATTATCCAGACCGATATCAACCATGTGGGGGGGATTACGGCTTTGTGGAAAGTGGGGGCGATGGCGGCGCTGGCCGGGGTTTCGATGGCTCCGCATGCTTGCGAGGGGCCGATTGGCGCGCTGGCGACGGTCCACGTGGATGCGGCGATGCCGAACTTTTTGGTGCAGGAGATTTGTAGTGGGGTGGAGCCCGGCCTGAATGAGAAAGTATGGGCGGAGTGGCTGGGCTTTCCGGCGATGCGGATGGTGAATGGGCGGTTCCCGCTTTCAGAGAAGCCGGGGTTAGGGTTTGAGTTGAAGGAAGAGTCTCTGAAGAAGTATCCGTTTGGGGGAACGAAGCCGATGGCGCGGGTATTTCATGAGGATGGTTCGGTGGCGGCTTGGTGAGGTTGGCATTCGATAAAAGTTGGGCCAGATGCAGGGATTGATCCGTCGCCGCTCGGTACCGCCGCTATTATTCAGTTCGATAGACGGTGGATCCGTGCGCTTCATTCCGCCCAAGGATTGATTACTGGTGCTCCGAAGGGAGTGAAATCCTCTAAGGAACACGCGCACAACGGACTCGCTTCGGTCCGGCAGGACGGGCGAGTTCCTCGCCCGCTCGAGCCGTGTCTGCGCGGCCTGTGCGCTGTTGTATTTCTTGTCACCAGAATCAAGTTGTGGTGCAGGGCCGTTGCCGCGGAATCCGTCTGCCCATGGTAGCGGGTCCTTTGCGCTTACCCGATGCCGCCAGGGCATCCCACCGGTCGGTAATCGCGGTCTCTACGGGAAGAATGCGACCAGCGAAGCGGACGGGCAACTGCACCGTGAGCCACGTATCGAGATGCGTCCGCCTGGCACCCGTGGACCGTTCGTTCACCCCATTGCGAATCTCGGCCAATGTGATAACGCTTAGGAAAAGGCTGTGCTCAGCCACGCTATCGATCCAGGCGATGGCGCGGGCCTCGGGCAAAATGCGGACCAGTTCGGAGACGTAGTTCGTGTCGAGCAGATATCCGGAAGCAGTGGAAGTCACAGTGACGGATCGCGGCCGAAATCGGGATCCCGAGTTAGGTTGAGCTCCAGGCCAACAAGAGGAGATTGAGGGAAGAATTGCGAGAGCGGCTGCGCTGGGATTATGGCGACATCGGGATTTTTGTTCCCGCCAGGCGCGGACACCGGTAACGATCAAATCATCGACCGATTGGAAATGGCCGCTTTGGATCTCTTCGCGAAGGAGTTGCTCGGTTTCGGGGAGGATTTTAATGATCATAGTCGAACTCGCTTTGAGAGTAGCGACTGGGCTTCGGAGTCCGCAAGTCTACTTGTTGCGGGCGGGGTTCGATTCGGATAGAGTTTGAGCCGATGCGAACGGCACTGTTCGTTTGGCAAGACGAAGCCGATGGCGCGGGTGTTTCATGAGGATGGTTCGGTGGCGGCTTGGTGAAGGTGGCGTTCGATCGCGTCGTAGTGGGCCAGCATTTGCTGGGCGGCGGCGCGGTCTCGGCCGAAACGGAAGCGATGGTAGGCGTGGGTGAAACCGGCAACTTGGTGGGCGGTCTCCGACGGGGGGAGTTCGCGGGCGAATTCGAGGGGGGTGGAGGAGTCGGGTTTCTTGAGGCCTTGAGTGGCGAGGAGGTCGAGGAGTTTGCGGTAGAGAATGGCGCCGTCCGAGGGGGAGGCTTGGCCAGCTTGGAGGCGAGCGCGGCGGAGACGCTCTTGCTGACGGACGCGTAGCCACGGGGTTAGGACCCAGGCGAGAGAGCCAAGAATGGCGAGAGCGAAGATCCAGGGGCCGTAGAGCAGGAGCCCTGCCTTGGCAGCGGCCGTGAGTTCGCGGAGTTGGCGGCTACGGGAGGGGCGGGAGAGCACCCTTTTGATACCGCCGTTATCGAGGGCGGCGGCGATTTTGAATTGGCGCTCGAGGTCGTATTGGAGGACCCAGTCCTGCCAGAAGAGGTCGGCGGCGTCGATCCAGTTGGAGAGCTTGGCGAAGAGAGGGGTGTGGGCGGGACGGCCGCCGATGGGCGTGGGGTCGAAGGTGGTCCAGCCGTTGTTGGGGATCCAGGCTTCGACCCAGCTATGGGCGTCGGAGGCGGCGACGACGTGCCAGCCGCTGACGGGATTAAAGGTGCCGCCTTGGAAGCCGGTGACGACGCGGGTGGGGACGCCGAGGGAGCGGAGCATGACGGCGAGGGTGGAGGCGAAGTATTCGCAGTGGCCTTTCTTGCGGTCGAAGAGGAAGTGGGCGATGGGGTCCGCCTGGGTGGTGGCGGGGAGTTCGAGGGTGTATTCGAGATTGGTTTGGAGCCACATTTCGAGGCGGCGGGCGCGGTGCCAATCGTCGGGTTCGTTGGGGGTGAGGGAGCGGGCGAGGGCGGCAACGCGGGGGTCGAGGGGAGGGAGGGAGAGGGCGATGCGGCGTTCTTCCGGGCTGGGCGGGGGGGCGGCGTCGCCGTTGCTGGGGTCGAGGTAGCTGGAGACGCTGTAGCGGAATTGGGAGGGGGCGTCGCCGATGGTTTTGAGGGTTCCGTTGGACTGGCGGAGGATGGATTCGAGGTTGGATTCGAGGTATTCGGGGACGCCGGCGACGAAGAGGGTATCGAGGCCGGATTCCGAGATTTGGACCTGGTAGCGGAGGCGGCGTCCGGTGCGGCGGCGGGGGACGGCGGCTTCTGCGGCAAGGGCGAGTGAGCCGAAGGAAAATTTGAGGCGTTCGCTGCTGCTGCGGCTTTGGGTCCAGCGTAGGCCATCGAATTGTAAGAGGGCGGTGCTGCGCCATTTGTAGGGGAGGATCTGGGGTTGCCGGCCTTCCACCTTGATATGCATCATGGTGCGGCTGGAGGTTTGGAGGGTGCCGATGTCGCCGAGGCGGACGTTGCTGGAGAAGCCTGGGAGGTGGAAGCGGGAGCTGACGAGATTTTGGAAGGCGGCTCGGGCGGTGCGGGGGAGGACGAAGAAGAGGGCGACGGTGAACAGGACGATGGCGAAGGAGGCGGTGAAGGCAGCGCCGAGGAGGCGGCGGGAGAAGTGTCGAGGGAGTTGAGGAATGGGCTGCTGGGTGCCGAGGCGGACCTGCCAACTGGTGAGGGTGGCGACGCTGGAGAAGAGGAATAGGGAGAGGAAGAAGAAAAAGAGGAGGCTGACGGAGAGGAGGGCGGCGGCGAGGAGTTCGGCGAAGGCGATGAGGACGGCATAGACGGCGTCGCGATTGGAGAGGACGGTGAGGCCTTTGGCGACGGTGAGGAAGCAGATGAGGCGGACGGTGGCGACGAGGAAGTCTTCGGCGAGGAAGTGGTAATCGAGGGGGTAGAAGGCGGCGTAGAGGATGACGGCGGCGTTGGCCCAAGCGGCGGGGAGTTCGAGGCGGCGGCCGAGGAGGAGGAGGGCGAGGCGGGCGAAGAAGGCGAGGGCGGTAAGGGATATGGTGATGGGATCGACTTCGCCGGTGGTGGCGAGGGCGAGGAAGCCGGAGAAGAGCATGCCGAGCAGAGTCGCCTCGAAGAAGCGGTCGACGGGGTGGGGACGTTCTGCGCGGAGGAGGGGCATTGCGGGTGGGTGGGGGCTAGTTGATGGCGGCCATGATGGCTTCGGTGAAATCGCCGGTGGCTTGTTTGGGGATGTCCTTGGCGGGGATCACGATGAGGAAGTTGCCGTCGTGGAAGGTGATTTCGCCGGGGGCCTTCTGCCATTTTTGGACGGCTTCGAAGGCTTCGGTGTTGGAGTTAAAGAGGTAAAAAAAGGCGATGAAGTCGGCTGGGCCCTGGTAGGATGTGCGCCAGGCTTTGGCGGGCTTGATGGGGAGGGGGAACGCTTCTGTGGCGGGGGTGGCGGATTTGAGGGTCCAGCCGCCGGTGAGGCGGGGGGGCGGTTCGGTGATGGATGGGGGTGCGGGGACAGCGCAAGCGGCGAGGAGGCTGATCAGGACGAGGAGGAGGCATCGCATTCCCTTATGGTAATCGAGGGCGAATGTTACTATCGGAAGAACCTAAATTATGGCCAAGCCTAAGCCGTCCAAAGGCCCGTTGCCAACTCGCCTCACGAAAGATGATCTGAAGGTAGCAGTGCCCTGCCTCGTGCTCATCGTGGGGGCGATTTTCCTTCTGGGTATATTATTTTCCGCGATGTTGAAACCGCGATAGGAACTGAATTGAACATGCGTTTTGATGCTCGTTTGACGGACCAGATGCGTCCGGTGACGATAGAACCGAACTATTTGAAGACGGCGGAGGGCTCGGCGCTGATTAGCGTGGGGAACACGAAGGTGCTGTGTACGGCATCGGTGGAAGCGACGGTGCCTCCGTTTTTGCGGGGGAGCGGCAAGGGCTGGGTGACGGCCGAATATGCGATGCTGCCGCGGGCGACTTCGACGCGGACCCCGCGGGAGGTAAAGAAGGGCCGGGAGGGCGGCCGGACGATGGAGATTCAAAGGTTGATTGGGCGTTCGCTGCGGAGCGTGGTGGATTTGACGGTGCTGGGGGAGCGGAGCGTGTTGATCGACTGCGACGTGTTGCAGGCGGACGGGGGGACGCGGACGGCGTCGATAACGGGGGCGTTTGTGGCGTTGGGGTTGGCGATGGAGAAGTTGGTGGCGGGGGGGATGGTGAAGAAGAATCCGCTGCGGCATTATGTGGCGGCGACGAGCGTGGGGGTGGTGGACGGGGTGCCGATGTTGGACCTGTGCTACGAAGAGGATTCGGCGGCGGGGGTGGATATGAACATTGTGATGACGAGCGGGGGGCGATTTGTGGAGTTGCAGGCGACGGCCGAGCACGAGGACTTTGGGGATGACCATTTGGCCGCGTTGATTGCGTTGGGTCGGCAGGGGGTGAAGGAGTTGATCGAATTGCAAAAGGGGTTTGTAACGCTGCCGTGACGATTCGCTGTGCGACGACGAATGCGGGGAAGTTGCGGGAGTTTCGGCTGATTTTCGGGCATTATGGGCGGGGGCGGTTCGTGTTGGAGCCGTTGTTGGGATTGGGGGCGATTCCGGCACCGGAGGAGACGGGCGATAGCTTTGTGGAGAACGCGGCGTTGAAAGCTTGCTACTACTCGTCGTTTACGGATGACCTGGTTTTTGCGGATGATTCGGGGTTGGCGGTGGATGCGTTGGGCGGGGCGCCGGGGATTGTTTCGGCTCGGTATGCGGGGCATGAGGCGACCGATGGGGAGAACAATCGGAAGTTATTGAAGGACATGGAGGGGGAGGCGGACCGTTCGGCGCGATTTGTGTGTTCGATTGCGTTGGCGCAGCAGGGGAAGTTGATTGCGACGTTTACGGACGACGTGGAGGGGACGTTGCTGTATGCGCCGAAGGGGCCGCATGGGTTTGGGTATGATCCGTTGTTCTGCTACGAACCGTTTGGGTGTACGTTTGGGGAGGCGGAGCCGGAGCGGAAGTTTCTCGTGAGCCATCGGGGGAAGGCGTTGGCGCGGTTGATCCGGCATTTGCTGCCGGAATCGGCGATTCAGTAGCGCGGTTGTGGGGGTACGGGCGAGCGGGAGAGTAAGCAGCAGGGAAAACTGCTTCCGATATTGGCAGCAGGGTCCGCAACCGGATGCTTCGCCTCCGTGTCCGCCGCTCGTTGAGGCCGCCGGTACCGACTGGGAGGTGGGCAGTTAAAACCTGATGCCTTGGATAGCGTCTGGTGGGCAGTACATTGTTTCGTTGTGTAACGTGTCTTTTTTCCTCAAAACAGTTCAGGATTAATTGTCGGACCGGATCTACACTGATGGCGTCAGTGGTCTTGCGGGGATTGAAGTGCCGGTTGCCCCTATAACTTTCAGGGAAGTGGCGATGGCTGTTCCACCGTAACCGATCAAAGCGACTTCGAATGATTGAGGCAAAGTCATGGCTAAGAAGCTACGTCCTTGGATGGTAATGGCCTCGTTTACGTCTGCGATGAACGCGGACCCATTTAACACGACTCTACCGTGGCAATCATGCACGGAAGTGATCGTAACCGCAGCGAAGCATTCCTCGGTGAGACCTGATCTGGAGGTTCGCCCGAACGACACCAACGACTTGATGCCCGTCGGGCCCGGTTATTCTCTTGCCCGGCCGCTGCTACTCCGCTTCGGGGAAGCGGAGCAGACCGAAGGGCGTGGGGAGGGCGCGACGGACCGGGGCCGGCATCGGGACGTTGGCTCCCTTGATGCTATGCCAGAGAATGCGGTTGAGCGCATCCTCATCGATCCGGTCATAATCACTGAAATCCATCTTTGCGGACTGTGCCGCTCCGTAGGCATGGGGCGGATTCTTCGTCATCAGGTCGATGGTCTGGCGGATCGCCTGGAATCCGGTCAGGTCCGGCTTGGCCATGAAGCTGTTGGCCATCGGAGCCGCCGCGGCGTCGTGCTGGGTCATCGGCGGCAGGCCGAGCAGTAACTCAATCGTCCGTAACATCGAAAGGGTCGAGTACATCGTGCTGTCCACATGCTTACGCTTCACGTAAGGACTGATGACCAGGCCGGCCGTACGGTGGGAGTCCACGTGGTCCGAGCCATTCTGGGCGTCGTCTTCGATGATGAAGATGGCGAACTTGCTCCAGACCTTGCTCGCGGAGATGGCCTCGACGATTTTGCCGACGGCAAGGTCGTTCGAGGCGACCTGGGCCTTCGGGGTAAAGGCCCCCGGGGCGGTGCCGCTCGTGTGGTTTTCACCCAGCGACATGAACATAAAGTTCGGCACCTTGCCGGCGCGGTCCATCTCCTGGAACTCTTCGATGAAGCGGTCGGCGCGCAGATAGTCGCGGGCCCGGCCGTCCGGCATGCCGTCAGGGCGCATATCGAACTTTTCGCTGCGCACTTCGGCGATGCCACGGCGGTTGCCGCCGCCGAAGGTCTTGACAAGGAGGCCCTTTTGCCGGGCCAGTTCCCAAATGTAAGGCGTCGATTGCGTCGCTACGCCGCCCTGGCGACTCAAATCTCCGTGGCGGGAGTAGCCGAGCGTCCAGCGGCGTTGGGTGAACTCGTTGACATAGGCCGAGGTGGTCCACGGCTGGCCATCTTCAGAGACCTCGCCGCTGCAGTAGAGGTTGTCGAGCAGCACAAACTGTTCGGCCAGGGCGTGCTGGTTCGGGGTGACGTCGCGGCCGAAGAGCACCAGCGACGGATCGCCGTTGCCCTGCTTGAGGTCGCCAAAGACCTGGTCGTAGGTGCGGTTCTCCTTCATGATGTACAGCACGTGCTCAATCGGCGATTTCTGGCCCACTTTGGCGGGAACAACGGTGTCGCCGGCGACCTGGGAGTTTTCGAGCAACGCGTCTTTATACGGCGAGTTCTCATAGACCTGCTTGCTGTAGGCCGATAGCTTCTTCGCGTCCGGCGCATCGACGAAGGAGAGCAGCCCGATGAGGTTGTTGCCGTGGTGCTGGAAACTGACCTTGGGGTCAATGGGGTCGATGGGGCGTTTGACCTTGTTGGGGCCGGTGCCCACGCCTTTGCCGCTGCCGATGAGGAGTCGCTTGCCGTCGGCCGTGGTCCGGACCAAGGTGGGGTACCAGCCGGTGGGCACAAAGCCCTCCACTTCGCTCTTGCCTTTGGTTTTGACGTCCACCACGGCGACGGAGTTGTTGTCCGCGTTGGCGACGTAGAGCTTGTCGCCGCCGGGGGCGAGCGCCAGAGAGTTTGGCGTGCTGCCGGCGGGGGCCTTGGGGCTGAGCGCTACGTTGATGGTCTCGAGCCGCTGCTTGGTTTGTACGTCGAGCACGACGACGTGATTGGTGTGGCCGCAGGAGACGAACAGAACGCCATCGGGGCGCAATACGAGGTCGTTGGGATGGGCGTCGGTGGGGATGACGCCGGTGAGCGAAGCGCGTTCGGGAACGGTGACGTCGATCACGGCGACTTCGGCACCGCCGAGGTTGGCGACGTAGAGGTTTTTTTGGTCTTTCGAGAGTACCGCGGCCATGGGATGGTCGCCGGCTTTTACGCGGCCGAGCGCGCGGCCGCCGTGGGTTTCGAGGATGTAGACGAAACCGTCGGAGTTGTTCACGGCATAGAGAATGCGGCCGTCGGCGGAGACGACGAGCGAGGAGACGACCGAGTTTTCTTTCTTCGCGCCGAACAGATTGAGGCCGCCCCGCGAGCCCCGGGCTTCGTGCCAGCCGGATTTGTCCCAGGCGTCAAAGGCCAGGATGTCGAAGCCGGTGTTGACCACGCCGCCGGAGACGAAGAGGCGCTTGCCATCCGGTGCCCAGGCGAGTCCGCTCCAGGCCTGCTCCATTTGGAAGGTGGCGATCTCCTTTTCGGTGGCAAGTTCGACGATGTGGAGAAGGTGACGGGTGTAGCCGGTGTTAGTGAAGGCGAAGAGCTTCCCGTCCGGGCTGACCTGTCCGCTGAGCATCATGTCGCCGGAGGTGAGATGGCGGCCGGCGGGGGTGGTTTTCCAGCCACTGATGAGAAGGGCGTTGGGCCCGCTACGGCCGGGAACTGTGATGGCGAGGCCAGAGGCCGGATGCTTCATCTGGTAGTTTTCGACGGCAGTCCAGGCGCCGGCGATGGCCAGAGCGAGAAGGGCTAGAACGAGGGAGATGCGTTTCATGTTTCGATTCCTTACCAAACGAGTTTTCCGATCAGGGTGACGCCACGCTTGCCTTCGGCGGCCAAGGCGGTGGAGGAGTTGAAGTTAAACCAGCCGAATTCGGGCCGGGTGACGTCGGTCCCGCGGGCGTTCAGGCTGCTAAACCAGGGCGTGTTGGAGACGTTGTAGGCCTCGGCGCGGAAGTCGAACAGAATCTTCTCGGTGATGCGGGTCTTTTTGGACAGACCCATATCGGTGTTTCGCAACGAACCGAGGCGGACATCGGGGAAACGCGTTGGCCAGGTGCGGTAGGCGTATTGTAAGTTGGGTGCGGTGGAGGGGAACAGCGTCTTGTCGAAGGCATTGAAGACGTTGCGGCGGTCGCCGGTGAGCTTGGCGCTGCGGGCTTCGAGGTTGGGTGCGTTCGGGAAAGCCACGGGAAAGCCGGATTGGTAGGAGGCGATGACATTGATCTGCCATCCGGAGATGAGGCGATCGACGAATCCGCCGACGTTGCGGCCGATCAACCGATTCTTGCCGAAGGGTAATTCGTAGGACCAGAGCGCGGTGAGCCGGTGGGGCATATCGAACTCGGCCAGACGCCGTTCCAGTTTCGAGGCGTCGATGTTCTGGAGATTGAAGTCCTGCGGGTTCTGGAAGGAACGTTGTTCGAGGGTTTTGGACCAGGTATAGGCAACGCTCATCGTCATACCGTAGCGATAGCGCATGGCCAGGCGGGTCTGCAGGGCGTTGTAGTCGTTCTTGCCGAGGGGGATGTTCCGCATCATCACCGTGGTGTGCTGCGGGAAGGGAACTAGGAGATTCTGCCGGGGAACGGTGGCGCCGTTGCGGGCGGGGTTGAGGGGCAGCAGGCCGGCCAGCGGGTTGCTGACCTGCGCGGTGTAGTACGTGACGGGCTGGCCGAGCTGGTCCTTGGGGATCGAGTTCAAATCCACGTCGACCGGGTAGTTCCGGGTGCGGTTGGAGCTGTACGTTGCTTCGGCGACCATGCCGAAGGGCAGCAGGTGCTGGAGGCCGAAGCTGATCTGGTGGGCGGAGGGGGTGCCGCGGTCGAGGTAGTTGAAATCAATGGCCTGGCCGAGATTGGTGGACAGGCCGAGGGAGTTGCCGACCGGTTGGGTGAGGCGGCCAGGGAAGGCATTGACGAGGTTGACGCGGGGGGTGAAGCCGGCGTCGGCGGAGGACTCAAGCGGCGTAGACGCGCTGAAGCCGGTGGTGGGCTGGCCGCCGAAGGTAGCGGTGTAGTAGAGGCCGTAGCCACCGCGGAGCACGAGGTTGCGGGTGAGCTTATAGGCGACGCCGATGCGGGGTTGGAAGTTATTGCGATCGGGATTGAAGGCGTAGCTTTGTTCGCCATCGGCGCCGGCGTAGAGGAGTCCGCCCTTCAGGCCGGCAACGCGGGAGGCGAGGGGGCTGGGTTGGTCGTAGGCGAAGCCGCGGACCATGCGGTTGTAGCGTTCGCGGGCGGGGGTTTCGTAGTCCCAGCGGAGGCCAAGGTTCAAGGACAGGCGGGAGGAGACGCGGATGTCGTCCTGGGCGAACACGGTGTAGTACTTGCTTTGGAGCGCGGGATCGATGGCGAGATCGACCTGGCCGCCGGAGGGATAGCCCAGCAGAAGGGAGGCGAATTCTTCGCCGGAGGCGGCATCGGCGCGGGTGGGGTCGGCTTGGGTGAATCCGCGGCTGAACTGGTAGAGGCCGGCGGCGAAGCCGGAGTTTTGCCGGTTTTGGTTGTAGATCCGGAATTCGGCGCCGGTTTTCATTTGGTGGCGGCCTTGGGTATGGTTGATGTTGAGTTGGTAGGACTGCGTGTCGTTGGCTCCGCGGTTGAGCGGGCTGGAGCTGCCGAGGCTTGAATAGAAGCCGCCGGTGACAAAACGCGGGAACTGAACGATGCGCTGCTGGGAGACCAGGGCGGGGTCAATGCCGAGCGTACGGCTGTCGAAACCGACGGCGAGGGGGTTGCCGGACAGTTCTCCATAGCGGACGTAGCCGGCGCGGAAGTTCAACACGGTGCTGGCGGTTAAGGTTCGCGTCCAATCGAAGACGGCGCGGTCAAAGTAGCGATACAGCGGATTCTCGGTGCTGACGTCGGCGGGGCTGCCGGGGAAGATGACGTTGCCGACTTCGCGGTACGGCATTTTGCCGAGGCTGAAGTAGATGGCATTGCGATCATCGATGCGATAGTCGAGGCGGCCGAGGAAGAGGTTATAGCTGGCGGAGGTGTCAGAGGCGTTGACATAGTTGGCGATACCGTAGCCGCGGGCGGCCAGGTTGGGCGCCGGGTAGAACTTGACGATGTTCTGGGCAACCGGGTTGAGCCGATTGGAGGGGATGCGATTTCCGGCAAAGGGGGAGCGGAGAACCTGGCCGTTGGCGACCCGGGTGGTGAGGGGATCGTAGACGAGGCGAGGCACCGAGCTGAAATCGCCGGTGCGGAGTTCCGGGGTGGGGACGACGGAGGTGAGGTTACCGCCGGTGGTCCGCCGGTGGGCTTCGTAGGACATCATGAAGAACAGCCGGTTTTTGCCGCTTAACACCTTCGGAATGAAAATGGGGCCGTCGACTTCGGCGCCAAATTGGTGCTGGCGGCCTACGGGGCGTTTTTGGCCGTTAAAGTTGTTGGACCAGCCGTTGGCGGCCAGGGCCGAGGTGGTGTATTGTTCGAAAACGGATCCGTGCAGAGCGTTGGTTCCGGATTTGGTATTGATGGCCACCACGCCGCCGCCGAATCGCCCATAGCTTGCATCGAAGGTGCTGGTTTGCAGGTTCACTTCGGAGACGGCTTCGAGCGGGGGCTGAAAGACGACGGTGCGGTCGGCCTGGGTGTTCACGACGCCATCGAGGACGGTCTCGTTGTCGCGGGCAATTCCGCCGTTGATTGAGATGCGGGTGGAGTTAACGAGTCCCCAGGCGGAGAAGGCGCCCCAGCGATTGTCGTGCTTCTGGACGGAAGGCAGCGCGAGAATCACGTTATAGATGTTGCGGGCGTTGTTGGGCAGATCGGTCATTTGCTTGCCGTCGACGACGCTGCTGCGCGATGCGGTGCCGGTTTCGAGCAAGGGCGCTTCGGCGGTGACGGTGACGCGGTCATCGACCTGACCGACCTGGAGCGCGATGTCGAGCGTGCCGCGCTCGCCGGTGGAAAGGACCAGATTCTGCCGGACAAACTGCTTGAAGCCGGGGGATTCGACGGTGACGGAGTAGCGGCCAGGGATGAGGAACAAGAGGGAATAGCTGCCGGAGCCGTTGGTGTTGGCGGTGGAAATGGCTTCGGTGGCGAGGTTCTTCGCTTTTACGGTGGCCGTAGGAACGATCGCGCCGGACGGATCCCGCACGAGACCGGTTAAGGAGGCGCGCAAGTCCTGGGCCTGCATCATTGCTGACGAAAGAATGAATAAGCCAGCGACAATAGCAAGTCTGGCGGCGTGATTACGACTGCTGAGCATCGTTTCCCCTCGGCCGTGGAACCTGACTAAGTGCAGGCGCGGCGATTACTGTCTGAAGTTAGCAACGAGGGGTTTCAGGGTCATGACGTTGGAATTTATATTGGGTGCCGTTTTGATGAGCTCTTCGTTCGCGGCGCGGAGGAGGCGGGCCAGTGCGGGCGGCTTCCGGGAGGATACCCAATAGGCGGTATACCGGCCGGAGAACTTCGACGCCCGCCAATGGTCCCAGAGAGAACGCCGACGGCTATCCGGCAAAGCTGAAAATGCCGAGGAGAACGGCGGAGTCGGTGAGCCGGTAGACCAGCTATCAGCTTGCCGGGCTGGTCATCCAACTGCTCATCAGGGAGTCGCTCTGGCCGGCGAAGAAGAGGCGGTAATTGGGGGGAGCGGAGGGCGCGGGCCAGTGACAGGTTCCGAGAGAGCGCTTGAGCCGAGTAATTCCGGGTGTAACGTTGAAAGGCAATAAGGAAGCCACTCATCGCTCAGGTTACCGATATTAACGTATGTTAATCAAGATTGTTGTTAATGAAGTAATGGAGTAATTCACGCCGAATTCACACCTCCGTAGCGAGGTTTACGTAGTATCCACCTTATGCAATGTGCTTCCCGTCTCGCGTACATTTTCCTCTTTTTGAGTCTTTGGGCATCGACTGCCGCCGCCCAGGACTTTCGGGGCACAATATTGGGGGTGGTAGCCGATTCGTCGGGCTCGAGCATCCCTGGCGCCGCGGTGACGGCGACCAACACGGCAACCAACGTACGCTCTCGCGGCACGACCGCCAGCGACGGCACTTTTACGATCCTGTTTCTCGTGCCAGGTTCTTATAGCGTGATCGTGGAGGCGGCGGGATTCAAGACCGCCTCCCGAGAGGGCATCACGGTGCAGGTGCAGCAGCGGCTGCGGCTGGATTGGACGCTCGCCCCGGGACTGGTTACGGAAAGTGTAGTGGTTACGGGCGAGGTGCCGCAGTTGGAGGTGAATAATGCGTCCACCGGCGCCGTGCTGAGCCAGAAGATCCTCACTGAACTGCCGCAGAATGGCCGGAACCCTTATATGCTGGCCCGGATCGCGCCGGGCGTAATGCCGACGGATACCCGCTTATTCACGAGGCCCTTCGACAACGGGGGCGCCGCCAGCATTTCCATCAACGGCGCACCGAGCGCGTCGAACGACTACCTGATGGACGGCATTCCCAACAATGATTCGTCCAATACGATCGCCTTTATTCCGTCGGTGGAAGCGGTGGCGGAGATGAAAGTGCAGTCGAACACTTACGACGCCGAATTCGGCCGCGCGGCTGGAGGAACGGTGAACCTGACGGTGCGGTCGGGCACGAACTCCTTCCACGGCTCCGCGCACGAGTTTTGGCGCAACAATATTTTGGATGCAAACGAGTTCTTCAACAACCGCAGTGGTCTGAAGCGCGCTCCGCAACGCTTTCATATGTTCGGCGCCACCGCCGGGGGCCCGATTGTTCTGCCGAAACTGTACGATGGGCACAACCGCACGTTCGTCTTTGGAGCCTGGGAGAGCATCCAGCAGTCGGACCCCAGCAGTTCGCTGAGCACGTTGCCCACCTTGCTCGAACGCACTGGGGACTTTTCTAAATCTTTCAATTCCAGCGGCGCACTATTGGGCATCTACGACCCGTTCAGCAGCCGGGCGAATCCGGCCAACCCATCGGCGTTTGTCCGGACGCCCTTCCCCGGGAACGTGATTCCGGCCAGCGCACAGGACCCGGTGGCCGTGAAGCTGATGAGCTTCTACGGGCCGCCCAATCAGCCGGGCGCGCCGTTTACGGCGGTCGAGAACTTTGCTCGTTCGGCTTCATCAAAAGACAATTACGACTCGCTCTTGATTCGCGGCGACCACACGATTACGGACCGGCAGCGCTTGTTCGTGCGCGTGTCGAGCAGCATCCGCCACACGGGTAGCGATAACCGGTTCCAAAACGCCGCGACCGACTCGGGCGAATCGCAGCGGATCAGCCGGGGTGCCGCGATTGACTACGTCAACACGTTGACGTCGACGGTGGTTCTGAACCTCCGTTACGGCTTCACGCGATATGGGAACTCGAGCCAGGTTCCGGATTACTCTCTGGTTGACTTGGGTCAGCCGCGGGCGCTCGCTGCCGCCGTTGGCAATGCGCATTTTCCGTCGCTGAGCATTGCCGGGTACGCTGGCATCGGCCTAACCGGCGATCTCAACAACCGAACCAACGTTCACTCGTTTCAAGCCAACGCGACGCGGCTTTCCTCGCGCCTGAACCTGAAGTGGGGCTATGACCGGCGCATCTACCAGGAGAACGGCTACAGCGCCGGGTCGGCATCCGGGACATATAGCTTTGACCCGGCGTTCACGCGCGGCCCGGACCCCATCGCCAACCGCACGGCCGGACACGCCGTGGCGTCGTTTTTGCTGGGCACTCCGGTGAGCGGCCGCGTCGATACCAACGCCGCGCCGGCCTTCAGTAACGTTTATCAGGCAGCGTTTGTGCAGAGCGATTTCCGCATCCATCGCACCCTTTCGATCAACTTCGGCGTGCGTTATGACTTCGAAGCGCCGCGGACGGAGCGCTACAACCGGATGGCCCGCGGCTTCGCCTACGACAAGCCGAGCCCCATACGGGTCCCCGGGTTGAATCTGCTGGGCGGCTTGGAGTTTGCCGGCGTAAACGGTCAACCGGCCGGCCAGACCGAACCGCGCTACCTAAACTTTGCGCCGCGCTTCGGCTTGGCGTGGCAATGGCACCCGCGGGTGGTTTTCCGCGGCGGCTACGGACTGTTCTTTGCCGGCGCGACCAACATCGGCGGCGGGGTGGCGGCGGCTCCGGGTTTCAGCGTCGCAACCGCGATGGTGCCATCGCTTGACGGCGTGACGCCGTTGAACCGTCTATCCAATCCATTTCCGAACGGCCTGTTGACGCCAGTTGGCGCGGGCGGAGGTCTAAGCACGCTGACGGGCCAATCGATCACTTACACCGACGTGGGTTCCCGCGCCCCGCGCACGCAGCAGTATAGCGGCGGATTCCAGTTCCAGGCCACGCAGCGAATCGTAGTGGAAGCCACCTATTCCGGCAGCCGGGGCACCGCGCTGGCGTCGGGGAACATCAACATCAATCAATTGACGGTGGCCAATTTGCAACGCGGCACGCAACTGATTCAGTCCGTGCCGAACCCTTTCTTCGGGCAGTTCGCCACCGGCATTCTGAGCAGCCGGACCACCACCGCGGGCCAGTTACTGCGGCCGTACCCCCAGTTTGACGCCGTGACGATGCGGCAGGCGACGCTTGGCAACTCGACCTTCCATTCCCTGCAAACGCGTGTCGAACGGCGCTTCTCCCAGGGTTTGCTGATTTTCGCCCGGTACACTTTCTCGAAGCTGATCGACGACGTGGGCACGCCGCAGAACAACTACGATCTCCAGACTTCGCGCTCGCTTTCGAGCTTCGACCGCGCTCACCGGCTGGTTTTGAGCGCAGTGTACGAACTGCCGTTTGGACCGGGGAAGCGGTTTACGGGCGGTTCGAATCCGATTCTGCGCAAGCTGGCCGAGGGCTGGCAGATGGACGCCAATGAAATGATTCAGACCGGCGTCCCGCTGAGCTTCAACACGGTTGCGAACACGAGCGGATCTTTGGGCGGCGGCCAACGGCCTAACAGCACGGGGGTCGCGGCCGGGCTGAGTGGGCCCGATACCGACCGGCTGGACCGTTACTTCGACACTGCGCAGTTCACCAATCCGGCGGCCTACACGTTCGGCAATCTTTCCCGGTTCATCAACGTTCGTGGTCCGGGCTTGAACAATCTGGACGTTTCGATCGTGAAGACTACGCGGATTCGCGAAGGCTTGCGGCTGCAGATTCGCGGCGAATCGTTCAACGTCGTCAATCACCCGGCTTTTGCCGACCCGAACACCACGCTCGGCAACGCGGCTTTCGGGCGGGTGCAGGCCATTACGCAGCGCGCCAATCCAGCCCGCCAGATCATGTTGGGAGCGAAACTGCTGTGGTAGGACGCTTTTTCTTAAAGCGTAAAGGCCGCCGCCTTGTCCGTCCGGGGAAACTAAAATGCGACTCTATCTGACTGCCCTTTTCGCTCTCTCGTCGCTGTCCGCCGCCGATAGCTGGATTCCGGCAACGGACCAGCAGCAAGTGAAGCGGGTGGAAGGCCGCTGGACCGTAACCGGCTATCGGGGCGCGAGCCGCAAGTACCTGGCGCCGTCCGGAGCCAAAGCCGTGCTGGAAGTCGCGTTTACCGGCACCGGCTTGGCGGTTGTGCTCGAATCGCATGGCTTGTCGTTTACGCATCTGGCTGAGGAGAATCTCAACTCACTGGCGGTCAGCGTGGACGGCCAACCGGGCAAAACGATTTATCCAATCCTGGAAGACCGGGACGTGGTCGTGGCTCGCGGTCTGCCTAATACGCGCCACACTGTTCGGGTCGAGGTGGAGAACGGCGGGGTCCGGTTGGCTGGTTTCCGCGCGCTGCAGGACGGGGAAGGCGAATTGAGTTTCCTGATTCACGGCGAAGCGAACCGTTTCCTGACCGATGTCCGGATTGTTCTTCGGTCCAATGGCCAGGTGATCCGCGCGGAATTAATGCGCAACTGGCTCACGGGGCAGTGCCGAATCGCCGGTATACCCGCTGGGCCGGGCTACGAGATCGATATCGTCGCTTCCGGCTGGGAGACGAAGAAGCTTTCCGGCCTGACCGTGGCGGCCGAACGGGATACCGTGTTGCCGCCGGTCTTCCTGCGCCGCACCCGAGCGAGCACTGTTTCCGGGGTGGAGTATCCGCTGGCCGGTAAGCCGGCTATCGTGCAAGCTGGCCAATCGTTCGAGACCCGGTTTGCGATGGAAGCTTCGCCGCGAGTGACCGTTCATTTGGAACGCCGAGTGGGTCCGGCGCTGATCAGCCGCCCGTTGACGTTGGTCGAGAATAAGGCTCGCGAGCACGACGGCAAGTCCGAAGGCGTGCTCAAGACGCCCGCTAGTACGCCGCCCGGCGTTTATGACCTTGTGTTCCGCAACTCCGAAGACGGCCGGAACCGGGAGCGGATCGCAGCCCGCGCGGTGCACGTAGTCACGCGGTTTCCGCGCAATCCGGTCTTCTTTACATTCGGCCACCTGGACACCTGGGGCCAGGAACAAGCTGAGTATCTTGACCAACTGGCCGAGGTGGCCAACCTTGTCGGTCCGGACATGGTGCTGGTGTCAAATGAGACGAACGCGGCTTACGCATCGGGCGCACTCTCGCGGCTGGAGATGCCTTACTTGATCACTTTCGGTAACCACCGCGTGTCGGGCCATGAAGAGTGGTACGGCCGACCCGTCAGCATCATCGATTTTGGACCGGAACTGTCGATTCTGAATATCTCCTATCCCTGGCACGGAGATCTTACTCCGGCGACGGCGCTTCTCGAATCGCGCGCCAACCGCGCCTGCCGGATCATTAATGCGTTTGAGTCCGATGCGCCTATCGATCTTCTGGATCGATTTCGGATCCCTTATCTGCACGACGCCCACGGAGAGGGAAAACGGGTGATGACCATGGGCAAAACGCCTACCCAGCGCGCGGGCAAAGAGAACAGCGAAAGCTTCCGGGTGGTTCGATTCGATGGCTGCCGCGCGGTTTCGTTCACCTATAACGGCCACGCCACGGCTCCGGTGCCGATGGCGCGAACTAAGCCCGCGCCGTTACGCGCTACTTACTCACCGGCAAATGACGGGCAACAGACAACCGTAACGGCGCGGATCGAGAACGACTGGGAGCAGGCTTTCCCGTCTGGTCGCGTCACGCTGGTGATGCCCGCCGGAGAGTACGAGGTGGACCGCGGCAGGATCGACGCGGCCACCGCGAGCGACGATGGCCGGTTTACGGTTTTGGCGATCCGGCTGGATGTTCCGGCCAAGGGCGCCGTAGAGGTGACGGCGGCGCGGCGGAGCCGCTAACGACGAAGTACTTGGCTTTTCCAGGCTGCAGATCGAGGGTGGCCTTAGCTTGCTCGGAGGGAAGCGGAGGTTCTTCGCTGTTGCGGCCGATGGCGTTGTCAAGCCTCTGGTGGGTCTGCCATGTTTTTCCAGGGTAGGGGTTTGCGCTTGTTCCGGAGGTTCCGGCAGACGCATCCGTCCATTGGTTTATAGCATACGCTTCCGTTCCACTGGCGGCAGCGCGAAAGGGGATTTGGCAGCACGCGACGGGGAGCCGATGGTTCCAAGGAAAGCCTTCTGGCACAACGGGCAGGAGCCGGGAGTTGGGAACTTAGTTGGCTTGATGATAGGTTCCAAGCTGCGGGAACGGAAGGTGGCGGCCAGAAAAGAACCGATTCCGGGGTGGCGCCGATATCGCCAACTGGAAAGGAAGGTTCCCTTCCGGAGCTCCGAGCGAGGAGAATCAAGTCATTTCTTTTCGGGTCGACATCTTTACGATACGATGATGTTGTGCGCAGCGCTCGTTATGTTCATTGGGAAGAGCACGGTATGTGGCTGGTCTACTTCGACGGTTTCCCGGCGATCTGACTCAGGGTGAGACGCTAGCGGAACTTGAGGACAGTCTCCGTGAAGTTTTCCGTTCTGGGGCTACACTTAGTCGAATCTCGATAGCTATGGCGGTTGTTCGGGCGGTTGCTGAGCTTGGCGAGTTTTTCCATGTTGCTCAATGTTCTTGCCGTGCAAACGAAGGAGTAGCGCCTCTTAACATGATTTGAAATGCGGTTGACGGGGAACGTCGTTCGACGAGTTTCGTAGAGGCAGATCGTATCTCGAAGTGAAATGTGCCCAATCCAAAGGGTCGTTGATCTGGACGTTCGCGGACGATAGGGAGGGGACGTTGCCGGACGGGCCGAAGGGTCACTTTGGTTTGGGTATGATCCGTTGTTCTGCTACGAACCGTTTGGGTGTACGTTTGGGGAGGCGGAGCCGGAGCGGAAGTTTCTCGTGAGCCATCGGGGGAAGGCGTTGGCGCGGTTGATCCGGCATTTGCT
>Ga0209086_10000342_pt1 | contig 40483 bp, 37 predicted proteins | sample M_130207_XF_Meta_FD_187312 | JGI IMG/M metagenome (GOLD analysis project Ga0209086, IMG submission 187312) | Freshwater microbial communities from Lake Montjoie, Canada to study carbon cycling - M_130207_XF_MetaG (SPAdes) (version 2) | ecosystem: Environmental > Aquatic > Freshwater > Lake... | reverse complement strand
AGTAGGACCTGTTGGTCCTGTTTCTCCTGTTGGTCCTGTTTCTCCTGTTGGTCCTGTTTCTCCTGTTGGTCCTGTTTCTCCTGTTGGTCCTGTTTCTCCTGTAGGACCAGTACATCCAGTAGGACCTGTTGGTCCTGTTTCTCCTGTTGGCCCTGTTTCTCCTGTAGGACCAGTACATCCTGTAGGACCTGTTGGTCCTGTTTCTCCTGTTGGTCCTGTTTCTCCTGTTGGTCCTGTTTCTCCAGTTGGTCCTGTTTCTCCTGTAGGACCAGTACATCCAGTAGGACCTGTTGGTCCTGTTTCTCCAGTTGGTCCTGTTTCTCCTGTAGGACCAGTACATCCAGTAGGACCTGTTGGTCCAGTTTCTCCAGTTGGTCCTGTTTCTCCTGTTGGTCCTGTTTCTCCAGTTGGTCCTGTTTCACCTGTAGGACCTGTTTCTCCTGTAGGACCAGTACATCCTGTAGTTCCTGTTTCACCTGTAGGACCAGTACATCCTGTAGGACCTGTTTCACCTGTAGGACCAGTACATCCAGTAGGACCTGTTTCTCCTGTAGGACCAGTACATCCAGTAGGACCTGTTGGTCCTGTTTCTCCTGTTGGTCCTGTTTCTCCTGTTGGTCCTGTTTCTCCAGTTGGTCCTGTTTCTCCAGTTGGTCCTGTTTCTCCTGTAGGACCAGTACATCCAGTAGGACCTGTTGGTCCTGTTTCTCCTGTTGGTCCTGTTTCTCCTGTAGGACCAGTTGGACCTGTTGGACCTGTTTCACCTGTAGGACCAGTACATCCTGTAGGACCTGTTTCACCTGTAGGACCAGTGCATCCTGTAGGTCCTGTTTCACCTGTAGGACCAGTGCATCCTGTTGGTCCTGTATCTCCTGTAGGACCAGTACATCCTGTAGGACCTGTTTCACCTGTAGGACCAGTACATCCTGTAGAACCTGTTTCACCTGTAGGACCAGTACATCCTGTAGGACCTGTTTCACCTGTAGGACCAGTACATCCTGTAGGACCAGTTTCACCAGTAGGTCCAGTACATCCTGTAGGACCAGTTTCACCAGTAGGACCAGTACATCCTGTAGGACCTGTTTCACCTGTAGGACCAGTACAACCTGTAGGACCTGTTTCACCTGTAGGACCAGTACATCCTGTAGGACCGGTTTCTCCAGTAGGACCAGTTTCTCCAGTACATCCTGTAGGACCTGTTTCTCCAGTAGGTCCAGTTTCTCCAGTTGGACCAGTTTCACCAGTAGGACCGGTTTCTCCAGTAGTACCAGTTTCTCCAGTACATCCTGTAGGACCAGTTTCACCAGTACATCCTGTAGGACCAGTTTCTCCTGTTGGTCCTGTTTCTCCTGTAGGACCAGTACATCCAGTAGGACCTGTTGGTCCTGTTTCTCCTGTACATCCTGTAGGACCGGTTTCTCCTGTTGGACCTGTTTCTCCTGTTGGACCTGTTTCTCCTGTAGGACCTGTTGGACCAGTTTCACCTGTATAACCGGTTGGTCCAGTATCTCCAGTAAATCCAGTAGAACCGGTTTGACCAGTTAGACCTGTTACTCCTGTTATACCAGAAGTTGAACTACCACTATTACCATCAGAACATATCCATATGTCGGCATATCCAGCTCCAGTTTCACTACTATAAGAAGCAGCTAAAAATTTTACTCCACTTCCACCAAAACTACTACTACTTGCCTTTGGTAAAATAGCATAAGTTTCATTGTTATTTTTATCTTTTATAGTTATGGTAGCAGATTGACTAAAATTATTAATATTTATCCACGAACCAATTAAACATAAATTAGGTTGCGGTAAATAAATTAATTTATCAATAGTTGAATTAAAGGATAAAACATTAAATAAATCTGATTCTTCTAAATAAATAGATGAAATTGTATTATCTGTATTTATTTTATCTACATTTAAATTTATTCCTAAACCAAAATTAAAATTTAAATTTGAACTTAAATCAAACCAAGCATTATTATTAAAATAAATACCAGTTGTTCCCTCGGTTGTTAAATCACCACTATTAAAAAAAATATTTCCAGTTGCTCCTATATTAATATTATTATTTGTTGAAGAGTTAGAAATATTTTCTGCATAAATTGTCCAATTCTGTCCTGGATTATTCAAAGTAGGTGGGGTAGACATATAATATATAATTAAATAAAAATAATAAAAAATTTATTTTATTATTATTAATTTTAAATTAATATTTTTTTTTTAATTAATTTATATTTTTAATTTGGTACAGGATATGGTCTTTCATTATCAATTATTAAAGGAGAAGGAATAAATACCGGGTCTTTATTAAATATATTAACTGAACATAATTTAGTTATTTCTGGTTTAAAACATGGTGCTGGATTTACTAAATTAGTAGAATTAATTCCAAATAAGAAAGATTCTGTATCAGCAGCATTATGAGATAATTTATTACCAGGAATTTGTCCTGCTAATAATCCATTTCCAGGTAAATTTGTATAATAAGCAGCTCCATATTGTGAATTTGGATATAAAGTATAATTTTCAGAATGTTTAAATGAATTTTGTTCTTGACAAAAATTTCCTGGGGTATTTTTATTACGAGTTGACGCCATTTAATATATATACTTTTTAAAAAAAATAAAAAAATTTAATCTTTACAAAAAAGGTTTTGTTTAATTTTTTCTAAAAGAACTTCAGAAAAAATACCATTTTCTAAATATTCACTAATATATTTATGTGTTAAAAATAAAAAATCATAAGAATATAAAAAAATTAATCCTAATTCTTCATCTTCTTCTAACATAACTTGTTTTGAAATTTCCTTCATACATTTTTTTATTTCTTTACTATCTTTCACTATTTTATATAATTCATGAATAGCATTATTTAATTCTAATTCATTATAATTTTCTATTCCTAAAATATTAAGTAATTCTTGTCTGTAAATTACTTCTCTAATGAAACCTTTTTCATGCTCGGTTATTTCATCAGAATCTACAAATATTTCATCAGTATTATATGTACAAATTATTTTTGTATTATACATACGTTAATAATACAAAAGAATTTTAAATTATAATTAAAATATTTAAATAATATAAAATAATAAATATAGGTATATATAATTTATAAAATATAATTTTATACATACTGATATGTTCCATGTTTGTTAAAATAATCAGCATCTCTTGTTAATTCACGTGATGGTACGCCTCCACGTATCCATCCTTCGGATGCATCATGTTCAATTTTATTTGAGGAATCATTCATTTTTTGTTGAATAACAGGTAATAATGGGGTTTGATGATATTTTATATAACTTTTTTCACTTAATGGATTAACACTTCTTTTATTCACAATTTGTTCTCCTTGAAGAATTTGAGATTCTATTATTGGATTAACAGAACCTCTGCCTAAAAATGGAACTGTTGCAAATGGACGTTGAAATAAATCAATATTACATCTAGGATGAGTTTGAATTGTTCCAATTAATAATTTAGATGAACTATCAATATTACAACCACCTGCAGCAGAATTATATCCTCCATTATACATTATTCCTGGTTGGGTAGTTGCCAAGGCAATTGAATTTTTCATTGTACAATCTGTGGAAAAATAATTTTGAGTCCAATAATTACAGGCAGCTACATTTTGTATATCGGTTTGTGAAATATTACAGCAATCTAAACCTATTCTTGACATATTATCGAATGTATATCCAGAATAATTAGACATTTATATATAATATAATACATTTTTTTTTTAAAATTTATCTAAATGTATTAAAATATATTACTTCTAGATAGTTAAAAAACATAATTACTATTATTAAAAAAAATGATATAAAAAATGAAAGAATTCATTAAATTAAAAACAAAAACAATGAATATTTTACGAAAAAATCAAATAAAAGCGATAGAATCCTCTATTTCTAATGATTTTGAATCAGGTGTTCATTTTCATGCTACTGGAAGTGGAAAATCTTGGATATCAATGAGTCTTATTGATTTATTTAATGAAAAATATCCAAAATCTAATATAATGTGGATTTGTGAAAAAAAATCTATATTGATTGAACAATTTAACTCTAATAATATTAAAGATAGAAATTTTAGTTTAATACTTAAAAAATTTCATTTATTAAATTATGCTGAAATAAAACAAAAAGACTGGTATAATAGTGTTAACACCTCTAAATATTGGGGAAAACCTGTTTTATTAATTATTAATCGAGCATTCTTAACATCTAATGAAAAATATAAAAAGGTTAAATTAGATTTTCATTTAATTATTCATGATGAATGTCATAGTATTTCTAATAAAACTACACAAGTGTTTTATAATTATTATTCAAATAAATCACTTATTCCTAAATTTATTGGGTTTTCAGCTACACCTAATTTAGATATTGAACCATTTAAAAAAATCATAAGTTCTTATTCTATTTATGATTCTTTTATAGATGAAGTTATTGTTCCACCAAAAATAAAATGGTTTACTTGTAATGAAACCTTGTCACAAATAGATATTGTTTTGTCTATACAAGAAATAATGAATGATAGTAATATTCATTATAAAAAAATAATTGTTTGGTGTGGTATGATTGATTTATGTATTAGTATGGCTCAATTATGGAGTAATTATTTCAAAGAATATTTAATTTGTATTGATACTAGTGATGAGTCTAATAAAGAGATGAAAATATTTGGGAATTATAATATTTTTGAAAAGGCAATTTCTAAAGCAATTTTATTTTGTGCATGTAAACATCGTGAGGGCTCTGATATAAAAAATTTAGATTGTTGTGTATTCCTAGATAAAGTAGAAAATCGTTGTCCTAAAGTATTTGTTCAATGTATTGGACGTGTCTTACGATTAGATAAAGAGAGAAAGAAAAAATTTGGTTTAGTAATTGATGTTAAAGCAAAAAATTCTTTTACTATTTGTTCCAATATTAATAATTACTTAAATATAGAAGATGATGTATTTCCATGGAAATATGATTACGATAAAATGGTAACAAATTCAAAATTAATTAAAATTAATTCTTTAACTATGATAAATACTACTAATACTAAAAAAGAAAATCCTTTGAATAGTGGTTCCGATATTAATAATGATTCATTATTGGAATCAGAAAAAAAATTTGAGATTTCAGATATTACTTCCCTTTTTATTAGAAAAGTTCCTTCTTGTAAAGAGTATACAGAGCGTCTAAATTATGAATTAAAGATGATATATGAAAAGAATTTAATATCACATTTACTACAAGCAATTGAAATTCTTAAAATAACAACAAATATCCCTCATGTAACACGTGGTTCGTGTGGTTCATCCCTTGTGTGCTATTTATTAGGAATTAGTCATATTGACCCTGTGAAATATAATATAAATTTTGCTCGTTTTCTTAATGAATACAGAAATAATTTGCCAGATATTGATTTAGATTTTCCCCATAATTTAAGAGATGAGGTATTTTTAAAAATAGAATTACATTGGCCAGGTAAAATTGCAAGAATAAGTAATCATGTTTATTATCACGATAAATCTGCACTTCGACAAGCTATTCGAAATGCTGGTATTCATAAATTTATTGGAAAAAATGATGTAGAAAAAGAAATTGCAAAGTTATCGAAACAAACACAGGATTTTATTCAAGAAGAGAAAAAACGTTTAGAAGATACATTTAGATGTTATTCGCTTCATTGTGGTGGTATTGTTTATTATCCACAAGGTGTTCCCAAAGATTTATTATTAAATGAAAATGGCAGAAAAGAAAAAATTTTATATCAAGTTTCCCTTAATAAAATCGATATAGCAAAAGATAAAAATTTTAAAATTGATATTTTATCAAGTAGAGCTATTTCCCAACTTTATGAAATCAATAAATATAAATCTATTCATTTTGATATTTTTGAATATGATGCAAAAACTTGTCAAATGCTTGCTGCTGGTGATAACTTGGGTATCACATTAGCTGAATCACCTTTAATGAGAAAAGCATTAATGAAAATTAAACCAAAAAGTATTTATGATATTGCTGTTTGTTTATCTATCATTAGACCTGCTGCTAAAGATGCTAGAAATATGGAGTCACATGAAAATTTTGATGATTATATTATATTTGATGATGATGCTATTGATATTATTTCGAAAGATTATAATGTAAGTCATGCGGAAGCTGATAAATATAGACGCGCTTTTTCAAAAGGAGATAAAAATACAATTGATGAATTTAAAAAACTAATAGCTCATTTACCAAATAATGAAAAAAAGGATATTTTGAAAAAATTATCTAATCTATCACGTTATGGCTTTTGTAAATCTCATGCATTTTCATATGCGCAACTTGTTTGGAAGTTAGCATTTATGAAAGCTCATTTTCCAAAAGAATTTTGGCGTGCAACTCTTAATAATTGTCATAGTTCTTATAAAAAATGGGTTCATTTATATGAAGCAAAATTAAACGATGTAGATATAAATAAAGAAATATTAAATAAAGATGATGTTTCTATTTATGCTTTAAATCGCAGAAAAAAAATAGAAAATTTAGATATTCATCATCAATTAAGAAATTATGGTTATTGGACTATGTATGATAATAGTTTCTTTCCTGGTTGTTATTATTATAAAAAAGACGGTTCATATCATTTTAATGGTATAATCGCTTCTTTAAGAATGAAAGCAAATCCTGACCCTAAAGAAAAAACAAAATATGCAATGTTATATATTGGGGTTGCACCCAAAAAATATATTCAAGTTAATATAGATAAAATTAAATATATTGATTCTAAAAAAATTGGAATAATTGGTATTGGTAATCCTGTCAGCGATTTAGATAAATTATGTGATATTATTACAACGAATAATTTTACATTTTATTAATTTAAACATGTTATAACAAAAAAATAATAAAAAAATAAAAATAATAAAATTTAATAAAGAATATATCGGTAATTGTCCTTCTCGCGTTGGATGGCAGCAGCAAAATCTGATTCCTTTGCAGAAGGCATAAAACCATATAAATATTGTCCAAAAGCACTTTGATTTCCAGGTACAACTTCGGTATTTGGTGTACTATAAAATAGTCTATTGGATTGGTCTAATTCAAAATTTTGTAACATATCACCAAATAATTGATAATTAGTATTTTTTATACCAGGATTTAACATCTGAACCTCTTTTTTAACATTTCTTGTTATATCTTCTGAAACATCTACATTAAATGCTGGAGGAGCTGATTTTCTATATGGGTCATCATTAATTTGTGTTAATAAAACATTACTAAATGGATTTTTTTTATTTCCTTCTTTAAATTCTGTTTTTAAAACTGTATCTAAAGTTACTGGATTAGTATATGAATCTGATTTTTTATTAAACATTCCTGTTACTTCATTACCGTCTAAATTGTTACCAACAATATTTACTTCAGAATTTTTAAAACCTTCTTCTAGCATTTCTTTTGTTATTTTTTGTTTTCTCATTTTAAATAAGAAAAATATTACTACTAATGTTATAAATCCAACTATTAAAATTCTAATTGACATAGTCAGTATATAACCTAAAATTGTAATTAAAATAATTAATCTTGATATAGCATTTAGTTTTTGTTCATAACACATATTTAAAGTTGGCCATAATTCTAATATATAATCTTTATTAAATAATTCTGTCGGTTCATTATACCAAAATTGTATAGTCATTATATATATATAAATCTTTTAAAAAAGTTTATCAAAAACTATTTCAAAAGATATATTTTTTTATTTTTTCCATACTTCAAAAAAATAATCTTTACATGGTCCCCATCCATTCCCTTCCACATAATCCCTATAAAAATTATTTTTAATTAATATCTGGTCTATGAATTTTTTATGATTAATATCAGTATAATCATTTTCCATTATTATTAAATTTATATTTTCTAATATTTCAGGCATATCTAATAAAATATAATAGAATGCTCCTTCACAATCTAATACTAAAGTATCAAAATCAATTTGATATTTTTGTTTTAATTCATCCAAATTTATTATTTTTACCCATTTAAATGAATTATTTATTAAAAAGTCACTTGGGAATGTCTCCCAGTCTCGTTGAATTAATTTCCGTTTAGATAAGGCAGAATTTTCAACATGAAAATTAAAACTATTTAAATTTCTATTTTCAATTAACTGTCTAGCTATAACTTCATCTGATTCTAATGATACTAAATTTTTTTCATTTTCTAAAATAGAAGCAATTACTAATGTATTTCTTCCTATATTTCCACCTATTTCTAAAACTTTCTCATTTCCTTTTAAATATCTAATTGCCATTTTTTGTTCTGGAACTTCATCATTAAAATTGCCATAAAGTATTTTTAATTTGGAATGAAGATTTTTTAATTTTGTATCAATATCATTATTATTTATAACTTCAATTGTATTATCTTGAGTATTTATTTGAATTGAACATAAATCATCATATTCAGTTAAATTATTATTTTGACTTATAAATATTTTTTTTTTTATTCCAATTAATGGGTCGGTAAAATATTTAGCTCTATTTAAATCACAACATGGAATATTTATTATATTATTATTATTTAATATTGAATAACAAATATTGGTAACATTTATTTTATTACTTAAAATTCCATAATATATTTCCATTATATAATAACTAAATATTTTTTTTTAAAATTAAATATTTATATTATATTTAAAAAAATCTATCTATTATTTGACAAAAACTTTTTTTTTCAGATGCATTTAATTTATTTAATAATAATAAATAAATATCTTGATAAATACTATTATCAGCATATTGTCTACATGTATAAATATCAAATGAAATATGATTTCTCTCTGGAAATGTATGTACAGATAAATGAGATTCTGATAAAAGGAATAAAATACTAAATCCTATTGGATTAAATTTATGAATATTTTCATTTAATATTTGGAAATCATTATCTTGACAAATTTTTTTTAATAATAAATTTAATTTTTCATTATTATTTAATAAATCTATATTTTTTATTTCTTTAAAATCACAAATCATATGTTTTCCAGCAGATTTGTATTCATTAAACATTCTATAATTTAATATATAATTTTTATTTAAATTTCTTTTTATATTTTATCTTTAATTTGTTTTAATCTTAATTATTTTAATCTTAATTATTTTAATCTTAATTATTTTAATCTTATTTTTATAATTATTCTTTTTTATACATCTATTTTTTACCCTTCTTTTTCTTTTTATCACCTCTGGGCGTTCGTTCTACCTTATCTCCAGAACTAAATATTTTTACTAATTCTTCCTCTGTTATATTTGGTTCTTTTGTTGAAAGTTTTTGTTGTTGTTCCAAAATTTGTTGTTCTAATTTGGCTTTTGCATTTGCTTCTGCTTTCGCACGAATTCTCTCTTTTGTTTTTGCAATTTTCATTTTTTGATTTAAATTTGCTTCCATAGCTGCTGTATTAACTTTACCACCTCCTAAATTTCCAAGACCCATTTTTCCTAACATCGATTGAATATTTCCCATCCCAGGCATATTTTTCATTTTATTCATCATTTCGGTCGCCTCCGTCATTAATTCAGATTCTTTTAGGTCTCCGGATTTAATTTTAGAATCTAATTTATCTCCAACCGTTTTAACTAATCCCATTAATTTCGTTGGATTTTTAATTAATTTTTGAAATATATCTTTCATATCTGTTGCTTCATCAAATTCAATATTTAAATTTTCAGCTGTTTCCTCTGCAATTTCTCTAGCTAATTGACCTAATTTACCTCCTAACATTCCAGTTATATGTTCATGTAGTTGATTTGCATCTGGCATTTCAAATCCTGAATCCAAGTTTTCGGAATTATCGTTATTTTCTGCAAAATTTCCACTAAAATCAAATAAACCTTGCATTTGAGATAAAGTTTCCTCTAGTTTTGATTTAAAATCTGATTCATTAATGGCTTCAAACATTTTTGCTGTATCACCAAATGCATCTTTATTATGAATAGAAGATACAATGGAAAACATTATTAATTGTAAATATTTCCAAATCGTATCTCGTGTTTTTTGTGTAATATCACATTGCCATAAATTTTTAAAATGAATATTTGGTAAAAATTCTGTATCAATATCTGATTCTGGTAAAAAAATTTCTTCATTTTGATATAATATATCAAAAAATCTGGGAGGAAATTTTTTTTGACAAAATTCAAATAATGTTTTAATTGAGGAAACTGAAATATTAGTATTTTCTAAATCTTCAGATTTCCACCATTTTTCAATAAAAGTATTATATTCTGGAAAAGTTGTTTTTATATCATTTACCAAATCTTTTATAACTTTATTAAATTCTTCTGGAATTAATATTTTTTCTTCGGTCATTTTATTTAATATTAAATATATATATTTAAATTATACTTATTAAAATATATATTTTTTTAATATTATAATTAATATTTTAAGTTTCACATAATTCAGATAGTTTTGTTAAATTTTGTATGTATCTAATTACTTTCGTTTGATTCTCTTCACTCATATTTCTAATTGGTTCTCTTAATCTATTTATAGATTCCATTATTTTATCTGAATGTTTAGATTCTGCTACATCATTTGCATAATCTTTATTTAAGAAAAAATCTAAATTTCCTAAATCTATTTCTTTTTTATATTTTCCAACAATAAATGTATTCCATATTTTAACAATCATTTTTGGATTCGCCTTTCGTATTCCTAATAAAACATTCTTTGCAGTTAATATATCAATATCATCTGGAAAAACGGATTGAATATCGTTAATAAAATCCATAAAATGGTCATTAAATGCAGTAAGAATATTAGACATTATTTATTAATTAAATAAATATGAATCTTTTTAAATAGCTTTTCAATTAAATGTTAAAATAATAATTGAATAATTATTTGATTATAAATATTTTTATTATTGGATATTAAATATTTTTATATAAGTAATTATTTATAAATTTAATAACCAATAGGAGGTTTATTTGTAGTTATAGTCCTTATGTCAGCATCTCTTTCTTCTCTCATTTTTTTAATTCTTTCATCCATAACTTGATTAGAAACATCTTCTCCTAATTTTTGTGTTCCTCTAATAGTTGTATTAAAATCTTTATTTTCATTATTACCTTGTTGAGATATTTGACCACTAAAGGCTGAATTTAAATCCATATAATTATGCATTTGTCGCATTCCCCCATTTCCATCTGCTTTTAAGTCATCAGGATTTTGGTCTAAAAAACTATAATGGTCTGAAACAATATCTCCAAATCCTCCTCCACTTCCAAAAGAAAAAGCCATTGGTTCCATATTATTTTCAGTAGCTTTCCTTAATTCTTGTTGTTGTCTTGGTTTAAAATATTCTAAAATTTGTTCTCCATATAAAACTTCATAACCTTTATTTAATAAAAGAAGAGCAGGAACCCGAGTTATATTTTCTGGTAAAATAATTTTTTGACCATTTTCTAAAATAATATATGTTTTATTATTTGCTTCTTTTATTCTTTTATCAATACAAATAAAATGAATATCATCTGAATTTAATTTGGATAAAACCTGTAAATATTTTTTAGAAACTTCACAATACTTACTATAATATAATATACAACTCATCTTAAAGTATACTTAGTTTATTCCAATTTATATTTAACTCATTTTAAAAAAAAATGATTTATTTTATTAATTTAAATATAAAGTTATAATAAATATAATGAATCCTAGATTAGAGCCGATTGATACTGATGATGATTCTTTTGGATTTACATTAAGTGGTATAAATGTTAGTTTAGCTAATTCCCTTAGAAGAACTATATTATCTGATATTCCAATCATTATTTTCAGAACCTCTCCTAATGAAAATAATAAATGTTCTATAATAACAAATACAAGTCGATTAAATAATGAAATAATTAAACAACGTTTAAGTTGTATTCCAATTCATATAAAGGATATAGATGAATTTCCTCTAAAAAATTATATTATGGAAGTAAATATTGAAAATAATACTGATACTATAATGATTGTAACTAGTGAACAATTTATTATAAAAGATTTAATTTCTGGAAAAACTTTATCTCAAGATAAAATTAGAGAAATATTTCCTGCAGATGATATTACTGGATATTTTATTGATTTTGTAAGATTAAGACCGCGAATTTCAGAGGAATTACCTGGTGAAAAAATACACTTAACATGTGAATTTGATATTGGAAATGCTAAAGAAGATGGAATGTTTAATGTTGTATCCAATTGTTCCTATGGATTTACAGAAGATAGTCCAGCACAAGATGTAGAACTAGCTAAAAAAATTCAAACATGGAAAGACGAAGGTAAGAATGAAAAAGAAATTAATTTTGAAACAAATAATTGGAAATTATTAGAAGCAAAACGAATTTATAAAAAAGATAGTTTTGATTTCAATATTCAATCTATTGGAATTTATACTAATAATGAAATTGTAGATATTGCATGTAGAATTTTAATTGGAAAATTAACAGAATTAGATGCAATTATTGAAAAAGATGAATTAGAAATTAAAAATTCTGATAATACAATGTTAAATTCATTTGATATTATACTTGAAAATGAAGATTATACAATTGGCAAAGTATTAGAATATTTCTTATATATTAAATTTTATGAATCAGAATTACTTACTTATTGTGGTTTCAAAAAAATGCATCCTCATGATAATTTCAGTATTATTCGTTTAGCATATAAAGAACCAGTTGAAAAATCTTCAATTAAAGGTAATTTAAAAGAATGTATTATAGATGCAGTAAATATTTATACGAAACTAAGAAAAGAATTTACAAAATTTGTTAAAAGATAAAATTGTCCTCTAAATACAATAAATTATTATATTTTATAAATACTTAAAGCAAATTAAGGAATAAAAACAATATATTTCTAGAAAAACCTTGGCTTTTCCAGAATTATATTTTTTTATATATTTTTTGGGGAAAGTATTTTGGGAATCTTAAAAATGGACAAAAAAAATGTCCAAAAATCGAAAATCCCAAAACAGTCTTGCAAAAAATACACTTTTGTGACCATAATTGAATTTTTTGGTAAGGACACTGAAAAAATATTTTTTAATTTGTGACGATTAAATTTTTAAGAAAAATAATTTAGAATTATTTTCGTTGCTTATTTTAGAAAGAATGTCAACAGATTTCATGAAAAAAAATGACAAGATTTTTAACTGTTTTTTATGTGACTTTAATACGTCTAAAAAAACCAATTATGAAATTCACCTTCTTACGCAAAAACATTTAAGCAACACTTTGTCAACAACTAGCAACATTGAATCAACCAAAAAAATTATCAAATGTCTTACCTGTCAAAAAATTTATAATGATAGAAGTGGTCTGTGGCGTCATCGTACTAAAGGAAAATGTTATAAATCATCTGATTTTAATAATGACACCAATTTGCATCAAGATTCTGATTCGGAATTTGAAAATTATAATAAACAAGAAAATTTAACAGATAAAAATCTTATAATGCTTTTAATAAAAGAAAATAGTGAACTTAAAAATATGATGATGAAGGTTTTAGAAAATGGAACTCATAATAATAATAGTTATAATACCACAAATTCACATAATAAATCTTTTAATTTACAATTCTTTTTAAATGAAACTTGTAAAAATGCTATGAATATAACAGATTTTGTTGATTCACTTAAATTACAATTATCAGATTTAGAGAGAGTAGGTGAAGAAGGATATATTGAAGGTATATCTAGAATTATAATAAAAAATTTAAAAGAATTAGATATTACTCAAAGACCAGTTCATTGTACAGATAAAAAGAGAGAAACATTATATATTAAAGATGAAGATAAATGGGAAAAAGATGAAGAAAAGAAAAAAATGCATAAATTAGTACGTAAAGTTGCAGATAAAAATGCTAGATTATTACCCAAATTTAAAGAAAAATATCCGGATTATAATAAAGCATCTTCTTCTGTTTCTGACCAATTTAATAAAATCATTATTGAATCCATGGGAGGAAGTGGAGATAATGATTATGAAAAAGAAGAAAAGATAATTCGTAATATATCGAAACAAATTGTTATTGAAAAATAGGTATTTTAAGATGAAAATATAATACTTAATATTGAATCAATAGAATTGGAATAAGTTTCTTTATCATAAAATGGAAACCATCTTTTATTTTGAATAAAATTATATATATATTTATATTTATTTTGTTTATAATTATCATCTATCATTAAATATATTATTTTATTTTTATCCAAACTAATATTTTCTACAAATTCATTTAATTCAATTGATTGAGGATATGATTTTATAGTATTTTTGGATAAACAAATTATTATAAAATTTGTTTTATTAATTATCGTTTTTATATATTTACTTAACTCTGAAGAAGAGTTTTCATTTAAACTATTTTGTAATAAAGAACTATTAATTACATTGTAATTTAAAGATTTAAGATTATTTTCTAAAAAATCTATATATTCAGTTTTTTCAGGATAAGAAATATAAATATCTATATTTAATATACTACAAGATGCACCCATTTTAAAAGTCTTATTATTTTATATTTATTATAATAATAAAAATAAAATCAATTTTTTAAACTATAGAATATTATTCACTATTTGCAACTATAATATCTATATTTCTTTTTCTCATTTGGTAATTTAATGAATACATTAATAGAGATGGATGTAATTCATTTACATATTTAATTACAATACTATTATTAACAAACAATTTTTTAATTCTTAAATCATTTATATATAATTTATGTAGATTAAACATATGGGACTTAAATTGATTAGAAAATTCACAAAATGGAATTTCTTTTTTAATATAACAAGAAATATAGTTTGAAAATAAAGTTTTAGTAAATAAATGAATTTGGTCTCTAAATTCTGAAAAATAATGTTTATTTTCTGGAAAATATTTTAAAAAATCAGATACTTTTCCTTCTTTTCTTAAACATATATATTGATATTGTAATTTTGGTTGATTTCCTCTTAAATTTCTTACTTGTTCATAAACTGGATTCCTAATTTTACTTCTTTCTCCTGTTTTTATATTATTTAAAACTACTCCCATTATATCGTAAGAGGTATTCATAGAAGCAAATTGTTCAATTAAATCAGAATATTTATAAAAGGAATATTTTTTTGGAAATTGAATTTTACAATTAAGGGAAATAAATGGTTCTTTTATTTGTTCAATATCTAACTTTTCTACAATAATCACATTATCTTCATTTTTTATTTTAAAAATTGCTACAATAAATAATCCTGGTTTATTAAATGGAATAACAATTCTATTTTCAGGATGTTGTAAGACAAAACTATAGCATAGGTCTTTTTCTAAATTTTCTATGATTAAATTTGATTCTTTAGCTGCTTCCAAAAACATCTGTCTGAAACTCTTTGCATTTGGACCTTTATAAAAACTAGAGGTTGCTCCTACAGTATTTCGTGTAGCAATTTCCCAACTTCCATTAATACCAATTGAATAATCCCAAAATACATTTATCATTGTTCCTTCAATAAATTCCTCGGCTACAATTTCACCATTAATTTCAGAATATTTTTTAATAAAATCTTCACAAGGAATTGATTTAGGAGGAGCAAATCCAACTACTTTATTATTATTATTAATTATTACAGAACGACATAAACCATAACTTGAAATTAGGTCGTAACTTAACAAATTTTTATCATATCTTATAACTTTGTAAGGAATTTTATTGGTAGTTTTACAATCTACTTTATTTAGTTTTAGTATATTTAAGTTATCAATATAATTATTATTAATTATTTCATTAAATCCTGGTATATCGGATAAAAAATATTTTATTGAAGTAGTCATGAATGAATATTTAAATTATATATTTGTCTTTAAACTATATTTTAATATTGATTTTTACTTAAGTATAAAAATTTCTATAATAAATATAGAAACAAATGTCTGACTATGAAAAAAAAAATGATAAAACTGAAATGAATAAAAATGATGTTTTATTAGAACTTCAGTTAGGAGATATTATTCATATTATTGAAAAATTAAATGAAATGATTAATGATAAAACTTTTATTATTGATTATATTGATAAATCCAAAATGTATTTAATAAATATTGAAAATTTTGATAGAATACGCCAATCCATTTCTACCGAGGGAATCATTGGAGACGGTAATATTTCAAGAATTGCTATATTAAGTCGAAGTGATACACCCAGTTATGCAAAACAAAATGGTTTATTACCAGGAAAATGGATAAATATATATTTTGGAGGAGATATTCCTATTATTATTACTGGAGAAATTACCAATTTAGAAAATGATATGATTGAAATTAAAACAATTGATAACGATATTATTTATTTAAATTTTGATTATAAGGGTTTACCAGAAGATTTACCTATTGATATGATAGAAATTAGAGAAAAACCTTCTGATTCTTTAAACAAAGAAATGAAAATGGAGGAAGAAATGGAAGAAATGGAGGAAAAGGAGGAAAAGGAGGAAAAGGAGGTAAAGGAGGAAAATTTAAATAAATTAGAAATACCAGAATTAGAAAAAGAAAAAACATATATTGAACCAGAAAAATTACAAATTTCAGTTCCAGTTAAAAATATTAAAGACCAAATACGTGAATTTATTGTGAAAGCTGACCAAGTAAAATTTGGAAATGAGGAATTTGGTACTATTATTCAATATGAAGATGTTTCTTCCAAAAGTCAACGATTTAGTCTCGAATCACAAGTAAATGATATGTTGGACGAACTTCTCTCTACTATACCTAATAATCAAAGGACTCCTAGAGTTTTAAATAATATTCATGTAATGATTGAAAGATTTAAACAATTGAGAGAAAAATTTTCTTCTTTTGACCAATATGGTAATATTGAAGGTCCAATTAAGAAGGAGTCTACTTTTAAACCAATAATTTCTTATTTTGAACAATTTAAAATAAATTTATACTGGATTTTACCAGTAGTTAAAAATATAAAAAAAATATATAATGCCTCAAATATTGACGAAGAAAATAATGATGTAACTAATATAGATTTAGAAATGAATATTAATAACATGCGTGAATTGATTGAAAATTATAAATCAAATAATTTGCCAATAGAGCAGAACAAATATGCTGCTTTATATTCATCCTTAAATCCTTATTTAACACCATTTGAATTAATTGGAGACGAAAATAGTACTGGAATAATAAATGAAAAGGAAGTTAATATAAATATTAATACAATAATAGATAATTTAGAAGATATGTATTCTTCTATTTTTCATAATAATATGGTTAGAACAAGACGATTTGTAATACAAAAATATAATACAGCTTTAACAAAATTAGATACTATTGATTCTACTAGTTCTAAACTGATTACGGTAAGAACAAATATTAATAATAATGATATAATGTCAATAAAATCTTTTTTAACTTTACCAGAACCAGTAATAAGATTTTCTAAAATTAATTTACCTGGAACAAATATTTTAGACAGAGTAAATTTAAATTTACATTTTTTTAATTATTGGGAATTACTTAAAAAAAAAACAAATATAAATACAATTTTTATTGATAGCTTTGAAAAAGATAATGAAATTAATTTTGAAAATAGTAATTTTTCTAACAGTATTAAAAATTATGTTTTAAATTTAAATGAAGATGAAATTAAAGGACAATCTCGAATAGAAATATATAATAAATTTATCAAAAATATTGTTCCCAAAATAAAAATATTATTTCAATTAATGAAAAAATATATAATTGGGAAGCTTTCTATAGTAAATGTTGTTTCTTATTTAGAACCTTTTTTAGTTTATGAAGATGATTTAACATTTATGCAATATAAAGAAATTGTAGAATTTATTGATAAACAAATTTCTAAATATAATAAAGATTTTATTGAAAAATCACGAATTTTTAAATCATTAGTGTTTTTATCTAAAAAATCTCTTAACCAATTTATTTTTAGCAAAGCATTTTCCATAATTAATATTTTGGATAAAAAATTAAGAGGTGAGGTTTTAGAAGAGGGATATAATATATATAATGAGGAACAAAATTTTACTAACTCTGAAATTTTAAGAAAAATAACTTTAAAAGACGATAATAAATTATATACAACAGCATTATCGGTACAAAATATTCCTTTAATGTTTCCAAGTGAATTTTCAAATCTATTTGATGAAGAAAAAAATAAATTGGATAATAAATTGAAAATAGAAGAAGAAAAGGATAAATGTAAAAATATTATTATTGCAAAATATTATACTTCTATAGATGAATTAAATGGAGATAATGACAAAATTATTTACTTTGATAAAAAATATGATAAAACAAACTATGGCTTATTAGAATCTAAATATGCTAAAGAAGTTTTAACTATGACAACTGAAGAATTAACAGAGTTTATAATGAATGATTTAATAAATAAAAATAGATTTTCTGAATCAGAAGCAGAATATTTAGCTGCAACATTAGTAGATGGTCATAAAAAAGTTTTAGAAGGCCAATTTGCAATTTTATATAATGGTTATAAAGAAAATATGGCAGATGAAGTTGATTTTTATATAAGAAAAAATAATAAATGGGTATTAGATAAAGAATTAAATAAAGAAAATATTAATACAGATGAATCAACTATTTTATGTGATTTACAAAAACAATGTATTAATGTAACCAAAACAAATTTAAATGATGACAAATGTGAAAGTAAAGAAGTAAACGAAATAGGTTTACAATCTAGACTGTTAAAAGATGTTTTAAGTGAATTTGATACAAAATTCAAAATAACTAATGACCAGTGGAAAAATAATATTACCAATCATTTTGAATATTTATTGAATATAATTTCTTTATTAACAAAGATAGAAACAAATCATATGTTAAAGTATAACAATCAAAAATATAAATTAGGATTACAATCAGAAGAAGAACAAAAATCAATACCAATATCACCATTTTTGACTTTATTAAATTTAATTTTAAAACAATCAGATTTTGTTAAAAAACAAACTGATATAATAAAATTTGCCAATTCTTATACCAGAAAATCATTACCAGGATTAGGACCCTTAAATATACTTGAATCAGAACATTGGTTATATTGTATTAAAACAGGAGTAACTTTATTACCTATTTTTAAATTAGAATTAGCAGAAGCTTTTGTAGTTGGAGGACAATATGATTATATTTATAAATTAGATTTAATTAAAGCATCCATAGGTGAATTAAGTGATGATGGAGATTTATGGTGTGATAAATATAGTGGTTGGCCAATCTGTCCCAAGGATTTTGATATTGAAGAGGGATATGAAGAAGGATTTAAAATTATTACAAGGGCTATTATTGAAGAACAAGCTGGAAATAAAATAATTTCAGCAGCAGCAGAAAAAGATATTAAATATTCAAATCCCGAAACAATAATGATAAATAATATAATTAACGCCCTTTCGGTTGCAATGGGAATAAATATGGAAAATCAAAAAGAATTTATAATTAATTGTGTTTTAGATTCTATTAGAGAAACGGTAGAATCAGAAAGTGATTATAAACAAATAATGAGAGAAATGGCGGAAAAAGGGAAAAAAATGCCTTCCTATAAAGATTTTTTTAATACTTCTCTTTTATATTATACTTTGGGTGCCTTTTTAATTGCAACTCAAACCTCTATTCCATCCATTAAAACAAGAAAAACCCATCCTGGTTGTGTACGTTCATTTGATGGATATCCATTCGAAGGTGCCGGGGATATAAGTAGTTTAACCTATTTAGGTTGCGTTGCCTATGATATTAGGGAATCAGGAGAACCATGGAATATTTTAAAAGGTAAAAAAAAGGAAATTATTATTCAAAAAATAAAATCTTCTATAGATGACGTTTTATTACAAAATCCAAATGTAAAACGAAAATTTGAAGAAAAAACGGAATATTTATTAATTAATCCTATTTTAAATGTAATTCAAGAACATGATATTTCCAATTGGAAACAATTTCTTCCTCCACTATTAAATTTTAAAATAAAACATCTTTCTAATATTTCTACTGAATTTAAAAAATCCTTATTGTCAGATTTAAGGTCTGGTTCCATTCATGAAAGAGAAAAACTTCTTGTTTTACAATCAAAAATAATCCAATTTTCCCTTGCCATTATAGAAAAAATTCAAGAAATAGTTAAAAAAAATCGATTATTATTACATAGTTCAACTAATGAACCATATTTAGAAAATGCTTGTTGTGATAGTAAAGAAAAAGAATCTACAATAGAATATTTTACATCTAAAGATTCAGATATTATTCATTATAATGAAATAGTAAATCAATTATCAAATATGATGGATGATATAAATAACTATTCAACTGCTGGAATATTTTTTAGTAGAGATAATACCAAAATAAAATATCCAAGTATTGGAAATGAATTTAATGAAAAAACTATCTATTTGGGATTTATTTATTTTTGTAAATTTAAGAGTCTAATACCTATTCCTTCTGATTTGATACCTTATTGTACTGATAAACCAACTCCTGAATTAATAAATCCAAACGATTCGATAGAACGAATTATTCAAAATTTAAAAGAAGATGGAAGACTTTTTAATAATGAACAATTTTTAAGATTAGTTCAGGTAATAAGTCAAAATAATATAATAAATATAAATATTAATAATCCAGAAATTTCTTCTATAACTAAATTATTAAAAGTATTGGAAAGTATAGATAATGAAAATGATGAAGTTGTAGAAAAATCTCTTCGAGAATTAATTATTAATTCATTAGATTCATTTGATATTGCAAGTGAAAATTATACTAAAGAAATAAAAGATTTAAATAATTATTTAATTAGAAATATTGATACAATGAAAGAAGAAATAATAGAATTTGTTCAAAAAAATACGGGTTCTAATGTAAGTAATAAATCTGTAAAAAAAATGGTTAAAATTATTCAAAATTTATCCAATTGGAATGCAGATAATTCTAATAGAAATGAAATTAGTAAGATATCTGATGATAATTTATATAACATTATTAATTTTTATAAAACATTTATAGATAATTTTGTAAATATATTTCCCAATATAATTTTAAATAAAGTAAATTATGATGATATTTTTATACCAAATTATTATGGATTTTCTATAAATCACGGAAATAAATTAAAAAAGTCTATTAGTAAATATTATGAGGATTTAAAAATATTTTATGGTTCATCTATATTGCAAAATGTACTTATAACTATACAAAAAAAATGTAAAAATATTATTTTACTTACAAATTCTACTCCCAGTTTTTCTAATATAAAAATTGAAAAAGAAAAAATTTTAAGACCTGTTTTTGATGATAGAACAAGTAGGTTTTTATTTGAATACTATTTATTAAGAATATTAATTAGTTTTATTGAATTAAGTGATGAAGATGAAATGTTAGTAAATGAAATTAAGAGTAAAAAAGATGTAACAGATATTTTTGCTGTAGATTATATTGAAGATGAATCTAATCGAATTGATTTATCATTTACTTCAAGAACTGAAACAGATATAAGATTATTAACTGGAAATAAAAAAGAACTTCGACAAAAAATTACCGAATTATTGATTGCATTTACACAAATTCTTAATAACCAAAAGGACTTAATTGATATATCCTATGAAGATATACAAGATAGAGTCTTTAAATTAAGAGAAAAAGAAAAAGATATGGTAACAGATAGACTAAAAAAATTAACAGATGAACAGCGTGACGCAGATACAATTTTAAAAATTAATAAATTAGGTATGTATAGTAAAGGAATGCAAAAAGGATTAACAGTTTTAGATAAAGATTTTTATGATGAAGAACAAAAATTTAGAGATAATATGGTTAAAGCAGAAAAAAAAATAAGACAGAATAATTTAGATGCAATAGATGAAAATATTGATATATTAATAAATGATTTTATTGAACAACAAGAAATAGATGCTGATATTGAGGAAGAAGCTTATGATATGGAATATATGAACGAAGATTTTTATAATGGAAATACGGATGGTGTTGAAGCTCCTGAAGAAGAATATCAAGATTATCAAGATGATAATTAAATAAAAAAGAATTGGTAAAAAATTTGTAAATAGATAAATTTACTTATTTTTTAATAAATATCCGATAATAATAAAAATAAAATTTGTTTATTATTATATAATAAGATGTTTCGTAATTTAATTAGAGATAATATAACTATGGTGTCTATAGTAATATTTTTATTCATTTTTGGAGTAATTCAAATTATTAAACCAGCATGTTTTTATAATAAAGACGGAAGTATTCGTGAATTTGGAATTGGATATAAAAATAAAACAATTTTACCTATTTGGTTATTATCTATTGTTTTAGGGATATTATGTTATTTAGGAGTAATGTATTATATTTCAAATCCAATAAAATTTTAATTTCTTAAATAAAATAAAAATATTTTTTATAATTATTTTTTATTTTTTATTATTGGCTTTATTTCTTTTAAACCATCTATTTTATAAGCTAAAATGGATTTATTTTTTTTATCATCTTCAAATAATTCTTTTGTTAATTGAATATCTGCTTCTTCTATTAATTTTCTCTCCTCCAATTGTTTTAATTCGTCCTTATTAATTGTAGATTTTTCAGTCTTCGTTTCTGATATATAATCTTCCCATTCTTCCCAATAATTTGACATTAAATATTATATTTAATATAAAATTGTTATTAAATACTAATTATAATATTATAATTAATTTTATTTAATATAAATTTTTAATCCGTAATGGTATAAGTTGTACTGGTTGCTAAATCTTTTTTCTTCTTTTCTTTTTGTTCATTATCTAAAAATTTTTTATAATTTTGTTCCATTGTTTTAGTATTATTAATACAACCTTTGGAAGAAATTTTTAATTGGACAATAGAGGTTAATAGTAATCCAGTATAAATATACCACATTGCTTCTCCAATATTATCTCTCGTGATTACTATTTCAAATAGTTTATTTTTAATATTAAGAGTGTCTGAATTATCTATTTGATATTTTTCTTTCATTAAAGGTCTTAATATATTCCAATAGGCATTAAAATTAGAAGGAACAATTTGATTTATTAAAATAGAAGTATTTCCACAAATTTTTATTATAGCATCTGCAGCACTTTGCATAGACTCTTTTTGTTCTTTTGTAGATTCAATATTTCCATCTATTTTTTTTTGTATATCAGGATTAATTAATAATTCGGTAATTAATTTATTTGCAGAATTTGAAACCCAAAAATAACCAATAACATCTGAAAATGCTGTTTTAAAACCAGGATAAATGGATAAAATAACAATTAAAACTCCAAATATTAATATCCAAGGTAAAAATGTAAAAACTCCAGCTGTGGCCATGTTTTCAGTAATATTTCCTCCACATGTAGAAGTAATAATAGACGCATTTACCATAAACTGAACTACTATTACTAATAATAAATAAATAGCTAAATACATGTAATTTTTAGATAAATATTCTTTATACTTAACTGGGTTATTATAAACTTCATAGTTAATACTTGGTTTAATAGCCAAATAATAAAACAACGTTGAAAATAAAAATGTTATTATATTTAAATAAGAATTGGCCATATAGATAATATGTATAATTTATTTTATAATTTTAACTATATTTATTATGGAATATAATGACCTTATAAATGAAGATTTTGGGAATACTAAACCCTTACTTACAGAGCCAGGAGTAAAATATTTTTTACATCAAACACTAAAACAATGTCATATTACTAGAGATAATTTTTATAATTATGCATTTAATTTAAGTTTATTTATAGCTTTCTTATTAATTTTAGGATTAATATTATTTTTTAAATATAAAGGTAAATTAACTCCAGTTGAAATTAATAAAAAAAACAAAGAAAAACAACAATATATTTTATCTAAAATTCAGAATTTTCAATTAGCTAAAAGAAAAGCTCATCAAGAACTAATTACTGGTTTACCATCTTGGGAAAGTGAATATGATATAATTCATTCTAAATCTTATTATTAGAATAATTTCTTCAAATAATTTATAAATTATAATATATAATGGAATACAATTTATCAAATGAAAATCAATTTTCATTAAATAATTCAATATTAGAAAAACAAGAAAATATTATTGTTATAAAAGAAGCATTAAACGAATATTTTAAACTTAAATTTAAATATGAAACACAAATTATTGCAAATAAAAAGAAAATAATAAGTAATCCAACATTAAGTAATAGAGAAAAGAGGTCTGAATATTTAAAACTTAAACCAAAATGTATTAATTGTAAAAGACCAGGTGGCTCTATATTTAAAATAAATTATATAAAAGAAACAGATACTATAGATTCTCATCGCCAATATACTGCTATTTGTGGTATCATTGCCGACCCTTGTAATTTAAATATTAAAATAGAACTTGGAAATATTGAATTATTATCCAATCTATTAAATCAAATACAAAAAGAATTGAGTGATTTAAAAAATAATGTTATTGAAGATAAAAATAAATTATTATTTGGATATTTAACTACAGAACAAGTTTTAGAAAAATTTGATGAATTAAAAGATGATATAAATGTTTATTCTTCTATTTATGAAAAATATCTAGAAAATTATCACTTTATAGTAGATAATGATAAAAAAAAAAATTTATTAAATGAATCCATTACAAATTATTATTTATTAATAATTCAAATTAAAGAATGTATAACTAAAATGAAAGAAACAGAAAATGTTCAGTTTGCAAAAGATGCTGTTCATATTTATCAAGATAATTTAAGACCATTAATGAATAAAATTAGAGAATTATCTTATGATGAAACAAAGGTTTGGTATGATATTGATTCTAACACATGTAATTTAATTCAAATAAAATATAGTATACAAAGTTTATCCTATTCAAGTTTTGAAGATAAAATTATTTCTTTTGATATAGGTATGAATAATTTTACTCCGAAGAAAAATACTAACAAATTGATAATAGAATCCTCCACTGATGAGAATAATGTTTCAGAAGAGAAGAATTTGGATGAAGATTTATTAGAAGATAATCCAATTTTGCAAAATGAAGAGATAAAATGGAATAAACCAGAATTTCAAAAATTATGGTCATCTTTATCCAATAAATTTAAAAATTCTCTTCAACAAAATCCAGAGTGGATGAAAAATTTTATGAATTCTTGTGTAAATGCAAGATTAAAAAATGAACCATGTACTTTTCTCACACCCAATAATTTAAAAATTCCTCCTGTAAAACTAGAAAATGGTGAATATGATTTTGGAATATCAATTTATAATGAAGTTTTTAATAAACTTCCAAATTCAACTAAATTAACTTATTTAGCCTTATATTCAGAAAAAGATGGAGTTAAAAATTATAATTTATTAATAAATACAATGAATAAATTAGTAGAAAAAGAAGTAAATTTTACTCCATACATATAAAATAGTAATAATAAATAATAATAAATAATAATAAATAATTTTAAAATTTATTATTATTGTAAATAAAATTATTCCTATACATAATATATGCTGTTTAATTATATTTCATTACCAGTTTTTTTAGTTAGTTTTGCAATTGGATTATTTTTTGTGTATATATTAGGTCCTGATAATAAAATAATATATATTTACCCCAGTTCTGAAACAATTGGAAAAGTATTATTTAAGGATAAAGCAGATAATTGTTTTTATTTTCAAGAAAAAGAAGTACAATGTCCAAAGGATGAATCCCAAATTTCAACTATTCCAATTCAAAGTTAATTTTCAATAAAAAAAAATTGTAAAAAGAAATTCACCTAATAATATAATGGGAATGTATCTTGGAAAATTTGTTCATACTGAAACTGGGAAAATAATGATGTCTATTTTGTTAGGATTTGGTTTAGCTTCTCTATTTAGAATTGTTTGTAAAAATAAAGATTGTTTAATATTTCATGCTCCTCCTTTAGAAGAATTTAAAGAAAAAATTTATAAAAATAATAATGGAAAATGTGTAAAATATAATTATTTGTCAACAAAATGTAATGCAAATACTAAAACTGTAACTTTTGAATAAATAAATAAATTTATTTATTAATATAATTTTGCGTAATTATTAAAATCAATCATTCTTTTTACTAATTATGAGTGACTCTACTAGTATTTTAGATTTACCAACTGACCCAGTTGGTGGAGGAAATATTTCTAATAATATATCTTTATCTGCCTCTGAAAATATTACAATGAATTCAAATCCTTCACAAGGAAGTCAAGTAAGTTTAGACCAATCTACTATAAGTCAAATTGTAAGTAGTTTGCAACAAGCTAGTATATCAGGGGCAACCAAATTAGCTTCACGTGACATACCAATGACAACTACTATAGATCCACAAATTCAACCAAATTATATTCCTCCTGCTAATCCTCAACAAAGGGATTATATAAGAGATTATGAAGACACATCTGATATTATAAATGATTATAATAGAAATATTAAAGGACAAAATTCTTTAGATGAAATGTATAATGAAATTCAAACTCCTCTTTTATTAGGAGTACTTTACTTTTTATTTCAGTTACCTTTTTTTAAAAAAATTTTATTTTATTATATTCCAATTTTATTTTCAAAAGATGGAAATTTAAATTTAAATGGTTTTTTATTTACAAGTACTTTATTTGGATTAATATTTTATTTAGTAAATAAAATAACTTATCATTTTAATGCATTTTAGTAAATTAAAATAAATTAAAATTAAAAATTATACCAACTAATAAATTTATTATTAATTTTATCATAATTTCCATCATATATTTTTCTTAAATCCTCCGCATGAATATTACATATGCAAATTTTTTCTTTTTCATTACATAAATAATCCGTTTTTTTATAAATAGATAAATCCTTATGATTAAGATAATAATTTAACATATTATCAATCACTTCTCGTTTTTTTGGTGATTTAATAAAATATTCATCTGAAAATATTTTAGAATTTACTTGAATTTGGTCTAACCAATATACATCAATTATTTTATAATTAGATTTTATATTTAATAATTGTTGATTATCTAAATAAGTAAATAAATCACTATTTTGCATTATTCTTATTATTCATTTATTATTTAAATCTTTTTGTAATATATTTTTTTTTATAAAGTTAAAATATTTAATAAAATCATTTAAATATATTTATTTATCCATAGTTAATGAAAGGTTTTATGAATTTAATATATTCAAATTATACAAATATTACAAATATGACATTATTTAATTATTTAAAAACAGGTAATCCAGTTTATGATGCTATTATTTCTACCATATTAATAAGTTGTTTTGGTTATTTAATAAATTATATATACGAATATCAGTTAGATAAATTAATATTGAAAATGTCATTGGATGATATAAAATGTATATTCTATAAAAAAAATTCAATAATTATAGAAGGGAAAAGAAGTTCAACCGTATCAAGTTTTAGTTTGACTTATAATATTTCATCTAGTTATAGTGATAGATTTAAAGCTATAATTAATTATATAGTTAATAATATAGAAAAAATTAGTTCTATTTATAAAATTAAAGAAATGCATAGTAATTTTCAGTCTTCTACCGACGGAGAAGATAAAAGAAAAAAAATGGATTTTTTTATGGTTTATCAAGATAAACATTTTCAAATAGAAAATGATATTTTTATAAAGGCACAAATGGAACAAGAAGAATTTAGAGATGAAAAAGATAAACTAAATTCAAAAACAGATAAAATAATAATAACAATTTATTCCTTTAAATATTCGATAAATTATCTAAAAAATTATATAGATAATATAACTGAAAAATATTTATTATCTATAAAAAATAATAGAATAAATCAAAATTTTATTTATAAATTAGATAAAGTTAAATTAAATGATGATGAATCCATTTATAGCTGTTGGAGAGAATATTCATTTGAAAGTGCTAGAACATTTAATAATATGTTTTTTGATGGTAAGAAAGAATTAATAGACAAAATAGATTTTTTTTTAGAAAATAAAGATTGGTATTATGAAAAAGGAATTCCGTATACACTTGGAATTGGACTTCACGGGCCTCCAGGTACAGGTAAAACATGTTTAATTAAATCATTAGCCAATTATAAAGGTCGTAATGAAAATTTAAATAGACGTCATATAATATTTATTTCTCTCAAAATGTTTAAAACAAAAAGACAATTAGACCAATTTTTCTTTGAGACCACTTATAATACAAATAATGAGAAAGGGTCTATTACATTTGATAAAAAAATAATTGTATTTGAAGATATAGATTGTATAGGAGATATAGTATTAGAAAGAAATTTTAAAAAAAATAAGAAATCGAATAATTATTTACAAATTCCAAAAGATAAATTAAAAATGGAAGATGTATTACAAAATATTTATCAAATGAATGAAAATATAGTTCAATTACCAAATATTGATAATGAACCACCAATTACATTAGATGATATTTTAAATTTATGGGATGGGATTATTGAAACTCCTGGAAGAATATTAATTATTACTTCAAATCATTATGATAAATTAGATAGTGCACTTATTCGTCCTGGAAGAATAGATATTTCTTTAGAATTAAGAAATGCAAGTTATAAAGTAATATCAGAATTATACTTTAATTTTTTTAAATCTAAAATAAGAGAGAAAGATTTAAAAAAAATAAAGGAATATTTTTATAGTCCAGCTGAAATAGTGAATATATATCTAGATAATAAAAATGAAGATGATTTTATAAAAAGAATAATTAAAAATATGAAGCCATAAAAACAAAAAATACGTAACATTATTAATTAGTAAATAGTTGTTTATAATAAAATATGATAAATGAATATGTATTAAAATTAATTGAAAATTTACCTAATGAAATAAAAAAGGTAAAATCTCCATTATTAATAGATTTGGTATTAGATGGTGGAATTTTTAATGGTAGTTATTTGGTAGGAGCATTACATTTTTTAAAAGAAATGGAAAAACAAAAAATTATAAAAATAAATAGAATTTCTGGTTGTAGTGTTGGTTCTATAATAGCATTTTTATATTATATTGATTGTTTAGAGTTAATGCCAAAATTTTATGAAATTATTCATTTAGATTTTAAACAAAATTATCAATTAAAAATAATAAAGGAAATAAAAAAAATATTAGGAGAGAATATTCCTAATAATATTTGTGAAAAAATAAATAATAAATTTTATATTTCTTATAATAACATTAAAAAAAGGAAAAAAATAATAAAAAATTCCTTTAAAACGATTGACCAAATATTAAATACTATTATAAAATCATGTTATATCCCTTTTCTAATAGATGGAAATATTTTATATGAAAATAAATACATGGATGGAATAACTCCATTTATTTTTAAAAAAGAACCAAATAAAAAAATACTTTACTTGGACCTATTTGGATATGATAAAATAGGAAACTTGTTAAATATTAAAAATGAAAAATCAAATTTTCATAGAATTCTTTCTGGTTTATTAGATATACATACATTTTTTATAAAACAAAGTAATACTCAAATGTGTAGTTATGTTAATGATTGGTCAATAAATAATATATTATTCTTTTATTTTAAAATAATGATGGAAAAAATATTTATTTATATTACTCATTTAATTATATATATTAAAAATCAATTCCCAGATAATGTTGAAGATAATGTGATTTCAAAAATATTTATAAAAATAACTCAAGATATATTTATAATATTATTAGAAAAGTATTGTTTATAAATAAAAAAAGTAATAAAAAAAGTAATAAAAAAGTAATAAAAAAAGTAATAAAAAATAATTAAAATTAGTTCGTTTAATTTATTTAACATTAATCTAATTTTATTAAAATGGATTCCATTGATATAACATGTTCCGAATATTCATTAAGTAATATTCCTCATTCAATACTTAATCAATCTGAATCTATAGAATTTAATTTTAAAGATTATTTAATTTATTTTTATATTGCATTTGGAATTATTGTTTTTGGAATATTTTTATTTTTATTCTATAAATTTTATTTAAAGAAATCCAAACATGTTTCCTTTCAAGAAAAAACCGAAGAATATTATAATGAAAAAGGATAGAATTCTTATTTTCTTTTTATTTTTTATTTTTTCTTTTTTATTTTATCAACTTTTTTGTAATTTTTTACTATGAATTTTTTTTGTAAATTTGAATAATAACATGTAGAAGATTGACATACAATGTTTTTAATACTAGAATTATTATATACATATCTTTCGTAAATCTTTCCTTTATCATATACAACTATTTTAATATCAACATATTTACCACCTTTAAGTAGATTATATATATATGCAGGAAAATGATTTTGTTTATAAATAAGTACTTTAGTTATATTTGGATATTTATTATCATAAATTTGGAATAAAGTTAATGTGGTCATATTATTAATTACTTGCTAAATCATGTAATAAATAATATCAATTTTTTTACTTTAAATAATTATCTTGTTTAACCGCCATACATTTCAACCGCCATACATTTCAATATATTTATTTTTTTTGGTCTTTTTATTTTTAGTCTTTTTATTTTTGGTCTTTTTATAAGATTTATTAATTTTATTATTATTTTCTATTTTTTTATTATGAATATCATCCGGTTTATAATTTAAAAACCATTCTTCAAATTCTTCTTTATTTCCTTTTTGTTTTAAAACTTTATATTTTTCTGTTTTTTCTGCCCTCATTTCTTCTACTGATTCTTGATGACCATAACAAGTAATACTAAATCGTTTTAATAATCCTTTTTGTTGTAATCTATTTTTTTGTTGTACTTCAAACAAAAATTTGGACATACATAATATTCTATCCATAAATTCATTGTAATATGGTTTATCTGTATATAAAAAAGCTAAATAAAAACTTAACATTGTATCTATTGTTGCAATTTTTACTTTTTGTCCTCCAATATTTATTACATTATAACTATGACAAGCAATTGGTTTGTAAATAAATGCTATCGTATCTTTACCAATTTGTATTTCATAATGAAGAGGAACAATTTCACCAACAGACTCTCTTTTTATAATTTTTACATTATTAATTCCTATATCTTTTAATCTTTCTTTTACAATTTCTGCTGTATTTTCTGGTTCATTGGATAAAACGTCAAAATCAGCAACTTTTTCAAATTTTCGTCTTATTTTTTTTGGCATATATTGTGAATATAAAGATATAGCGTAACCTCCAAAAAAAACTACACCTTGATGAATAAGTGTATTTCTTACATTATTATAAATAGTATCTTCTTCATTATAATTTTCCATTTTTCTTTGAAAATCAACATGATTACAATTAATATCTGTTATAGGATAATTTTTATTTAAAAGTAGTAATCGTTTTAATACTTTTTCCCATCGACTTATATCCCCAGCTGGTCTAGATAATTCTAAATACATAGACATTCGTAAATAGTTCGGTGGGGTATACAAAATTCCTCCAACTCTTATTGAATCTTTTTTAAGTGAATTAAATATACCTTTAGGTAAATAGGTAATATCAGCAACTGGAATATAATTTACAAATACCTTATAAGTTCCATGATGTTGACCTGATTTTGCTTCAACATCAGTAAATCCTTCCTTATAGTATAAATCAGCTAATTCTTTTGCATCTTGAAGGGCATTCATGGTGAAAAAATCATAATCTGGAATTTCCACATCTTTATTATAAAATTGGTCTTCTTTTGGCAAAATATTATTTATAGCTGTTCCCCCATAACAAATAAGGTTTTTTTTATTTATAAAATCCTCTACAATTTTAATAATTTTTTTTATTTCTTCAGAATTTACTACACGTCTTCCTATTTTTTCTTCCGCTTTATCAACGGCCATTCTTAAAATTGTTAATTCACAATCACTAAAGGTTAACCCTTTACATATATTTTTTTTTGGTAACATTCTATATTATATTTTAATAAGATTAATTAATTTTATAAATAAAAAATTTATGTTTTATTTTTAAAATTTATGTTTTATATATATTAAACTATTAATAATCTTAAATCATCAGCAAAACAACATTCTAAATCTAAATGTTGAATTTCTTTTATTTTTTCATTATCAATATTTTTTCTAATAAATTCTGCAAACTCGGTTTCGGGAGATTTTTCAAAAATATAATTAAAATTTTTTAAATATTTACATTTAATTGCAAAAAGTCCTAATACACTATCGTCAAATCCAAATGATTTAGTACAAACATTAAAAAATTTTGCAAATACATCAAAATTATTTTGATTTTTTACCAGATTAATAAAATTTAAATTTAATAATTTATATCTTCCTGTAATTTTTATAATAAAATCTTCATCTTGAATATTGAATTTGTTTATTATAAATTTTATATCTAATAATTCATTTTCTCCTTTATGACTATAATGATTAAAATTATTATTTGTATAAATAATTTCGCAATTTAAACTATCTAAATAGGTTTCTCTTAATCCATTATTTTCAACAATAATTGGTTTAATTAAATCATCATTTTCAACTAATTTTAATAAATTACCTATACTTTCTAAATATCTATTTTCTCGATGGATATCATTTTGAACACCAGCTTTATTACAAATAGATGTTGTAATAATTATATATATCATTATTAATATATTATAGATAATAAAATTTAAAAATTAAAACTATAATAATCGGTAGATGCATTTCGTGTTTCATAGGATAATTCCGGATTTTGTGGAGTTGGTGAAGGAATGGTAACTGGTTTATATCTAAGATTTTCAGGTTTTAATACAAATGCATATCCTTCCCTATCAAAAAATAAGGTATTTTCCATTAAAAAATTATCAACTAATTGGAAACGCATTGCAACCATTTGGCATCCATATGCTCTACATAAATATCCACTAGGATTAGAAGGATTTGGTCCCTTATCTGGAAAAACAATGGTCATATCTCTTTTATTAAATTCGGTTAATTCGGGAGTATCTGGACTATTTTTTATATCATAAAAATTTAAAGCTCGCATAAAAACTGAATTACTAGTAAGGTTAACATATTCTAAAAAATCTTCATTTTCTAAAAATGCATTGTTTACTTTATCTACAATAAGGATAACTTTATTTTGTAATTGTAAAAGAGGAGTATTTCCTAAATTTTTACCAGAATTTTCATAGCTATATTCTTTTCCAAGCATAATAGAGTCATAAGATTTAAATATATTTGCTAAATTAGAATACATTTTTTGGTTATTACTTTTAATTCTTAAATGAATAATAAGTGGGTCAGTTGGATTTGGACAAGTTCCACCAGAAAAGGCATAATTTTGTATTGTATCCATTATTGAACCAAAATTCACAGAATTAAATGTTTCTTTAACAAAATAATCGTTACTTGTACTAGTTGCAACAACTGGTTGATTATTAACAGAATATACTTCAAAATCCAAGCAACGAACACCTTGTTTAAGTATTGATTTTAAAATATTTATATTTACAAAATCATTTTTATAAGTACCTCCACTGCATGCATTAAAGGCAGTTTTAATATAATAATCAAATAAATTATATTTGCAATTTGGGTCATTATTAGAAATAGGAATAATATTTCCATCTAATGAAGGATATAAAGAATTAATATAAGTAATCTCCCGACCATCTAAATTAGTAAGATAAATTAAATATCCTATAAATATTATTAAAATAATCATTATTAATGCAATAATCATATATGATTGGAATGTTTCATTCGTATTTGTAATAGCGCTTAAATAATCTGTTGGTTTGTTTGACATTATATATATATTAATTTTAAAAAATTCATATTAAATATAATTAAGTTAATTAAGTTAAATAAATTAAGTTAATTAAGTTAATTAAGTTAAATAAATTAAGTTAAATAAATTAAGTTAAATAAATTAAAATTTTTATTGTAAAATTTTTTATATTTAATAAAATTTGGTCCGATTAATTTAATTTTCCCTTATTGCAGTAATAATAAACAATTTTATTATTTTAAAATACGTTATTTTTTATTAAATAAAAATTATATTATGATGAAATTAAGAATTAAAAAATTTCTATAGTATATATTTAGTATGGCAGGTGGTTTAATGCAATTAGTAGCAATTGGTCAACAAAATGTCATTTTAAATGGAAATCCAAGTAAAACATTCTGGAAATGTACTTATAAAAAATATACAAATTTTGGTAAACAAAACTTTAGATTAGATTATGAGGGTAGTTCGGTTTTAAATTTGACAACAGAATCTAATTTTGTTTTTAAAGTAAAACGTTATGGAGATTTACTTATGGATTGTTATATTTCTATAAACTTACCAACCATTTGGAGTCCAATTTTTCCTCCGCAACAATACACCGATGCAAATGGAAATATAAGTTATTCAAATTGGGCACCATATGAATTTAAATGGATAGATTTTATTGGTGCACAAATAATTAGTAATATAACAATTCATTGTGGTAATCAAAAATTGCAACAATATTCTGGGCAATATATTTTAAATTCGGCACAAAGAGATTTAAGTAGTCAAAAAAAAGAATTATTTTATGAAATGATTGGTCAATCTCCTGAATTAAATGACCCTGGAAATTATAGTGGTAGAGTTAATTCGTATCCAAATGCTTTTTATACAACTAGTCCAGCTGGTGCACAACCATCTATTGCTGGAAGAACTTTATATATTCCTTTAGGAGCTTGGTTTAATAATTTATCTACACAAGCATTTCCTTTAGTTGCGTTACAATATAATGAATTATATATAAACGTTTCTTTTCGACCAATTAATGAATGGTTTACAATTCGGGATGTAATGGATGTGACCAATAATTTTCCTACAGTTGCCCCAAATTTTAATCAATTTTATATGCAATTTTATCGATTTTTACAAACACCTCCTGATGAAACTTTAGGCCCTGTTTCTTATATTGATACAAGAACAAATTGGAATTCTGATATAAATTTAAATTGTACTTATTGTTTTCTTTCCAATGATGAAGCAGAAGTTTTTGCTAAAAACGAACAAAAATATTTATTTAAACAGGTATTTGAAAAACCTTTTTATAATATTACTGGTCAAAATAAGGTTTATTTAGATTCTCTGGGAATGGTAATAAGTTGGATGTTTTATTTTCAAAGAAGTGATGTTAATTTACGAAATCAATGGTCAAATTATAGCAATTGGCCATATAATTATATGCCTCAAGATATTACTCCTGCATCAACAGCTGGAGATTATTTAAATCCAAATATTTCTAATGATTATAAATTTTTAGGTCCTGGGCTTAATCCTGGTGGGGCTTTAAGTGGTCTTTATACAACAGGTGTTTATAATCCTCAAAATATTCAATATATTTTAATTGCATTAGGAATATTACTAGATGGTCAATATAGAGAAAATATTTTACCTGTTGGAGTTTATGATTTTGTAGAAAAATATGTTAGAACTAATGGTTATGCACCAAGAGGATTATATTGTTATAATTTTTGTTTAGATACTAATCCTTTAGTTTATCAACCATCTGGAGCAATGAATATGAGTAGATTTACAAATATTCAATTTGAATTTACAACTATTAGTCCACCAGTAGACCCTTATGCTCAAGTACTAACAATTTGTGACCCACAAACAGGTGATATTGTTGGAATAAATAAACCTACATGGAGAATTTATGATTATAATTATAATTTATATATAATTGAAGAGAGAGTAAATATGGTTATATTCATAGGTGGAAATGCAGGACTTTTATATGCTAACTAAAATAAAAAAATTGAAATGAAAAGTAATTGAATAATGGAATATATAAAAACATTGATATTAATAATGACCAAAAGCCTTTTTAAAAAAACCCATATATTTCCGGATGATATATTAATAAATATATTAGGGTTTATAAAACAGAATACACCAATGATATTAACCTATGATTTTAATCAAAAAAAGTTAATAGATATAGAACATCCAGATTATACTAAAGCTAAAATTATGGTTCAACAAAATGGATGTAATTTAAAATTAGTAAGAGATTATTTACGAACTAAAGAAATATATAAATTAGCAGTTCAACAAAATGGACGTGCTTTAGAATTTATTACAAAACAAGAACAAACAGAAGAAATCACTAAAATAGCGGTTCAACAATCTGGTTTTGCTTTATATTTTGTAAGAGATGATTTACAAACTAAAGAAATGTATAAATTAGCAGTTCAACAAGATGGACGTGCTTTAGAATTTATTACAAAACAAGAACAAACAGAAGAAATCACTAAAATAGCGGTTCAACAAGATGGAGATGCTTTATATTATGTAAGAAAGGATTTACAAACGGAAGAAATGTGTAAAATAGCAGTACAACAAGATGGACTTGCTTTACGATTTGTAAGAAAGGATTTACAAACCGAAGAAATGTGTAAAATAGCAGTACAACAAGATGGACTTGCATTACGATTTGTAAGAAAGGATTTACAAACGGAAGAAATGTGTAAATAATAATAATAATATTAATAGTAATAATTTAAATAATAATAAAAAAAAATTCTTTTATTCCTTACTTAACACATTGTTATAATGTAATTTGTAATATATTTCCAAAATCTAAAGTAGATGGAGAAAGAAAAAAATTAATAAAATAATTCCTCTAACCAAAAAGAAAAATGTATAGTTTTATTTATTTTTTATCTAATGGTAAATTTGCATTTGACGGAATTGGTCCATCTTCTATAAAATCACCAGTTAAACTATATCGTAGAGGATAATTAAGCATATATTGAAGCCCAGATGGTTGAAATCTAGTTTTATATAAATTATCTTCTTCTTTGAATTTATTTAACCAAATATTTGGCCAATAGGTTGAATTACTTGGTTTTAAATATTTATAAGGAGTAATTTCTCTTTCATGTGTACCATATCCACTTGTTAAAGGAGAGTATCTTGGAGTAACTCCCATTGTTAATTTACCTGCATCATTATCCCCTGGAGGTCCACATCCCACTCTTTTTAATGGTGGTGAATATGGTTGACATCCTGGACAATCTATATCAGCCATACATTGTTCACTAGTAATGGAACATCTAGCATTAGGACCACAAAAATTTTTACAACTATAAGTTGTTGTTAAAGGTAAATTAACAGTATGATTCGTCGCTTTACTACTATGGCCATAGTAAGGTGTACTATTAAAACATTCTCTTATAAAATGATGAGAACTTAAATAATCAATCCACTTAAATATAATAATAAATAATATAAAACTGGTAAGAGCCCAAAATAAAATATAATATTGTTTGGAAGAAAAACTCATATATTATACCATAATAAAATAATCTCAAAGGTCATTTTAGTAAATAATATTAATATTTTTTAAATATTTTATATCAATTTAATATAAGAAAAATATGACTGATTCCAGCGATACTCCTATTATTGATGAAAAAAAAGATAATTCAAATAAAAGTATTGAAAGTGCTAATTTTGGTAAATTTTTTTTAACAATTTCTATATTATTTATTATGATTTTATTTTATTATACCTGTAGTGGATTACTATTATTTGCCTGTAAATTAGGACAATCTAATATTTTACCTACCAATATTCATTGTTTACCATATAACGAAGGAAAAATTAATATTCAACCTATAGAAAGTAATATATTTTCAACTTATACAGAACCATCTTTATCTATAAAAATAAATTTCCCATATGATAAATTTAATGCAACAAATAAAATATTGGATTTATTCCGTATCTATAAAAATGAACCTAAATCTAATTTTTTAATAAATTACTTTATTTCTATTATGGAAGATATTATTTTATTTAATTATTCCTCTTTTAATACAATTCTAAATGGATTAAATAGTCTACCAGAATTCTTTCTTGTTTTATTTGGTCCAATAATAATAAGTATTTTATCTATCATAATTTTTATTGTAGATTTATTTTATTTAATATATTTATGGTTTGCAAAAATGAGTTGGTTCTTTAAAAAGAATACTAATACAGGAAATACAGGAACTCCAAATTGGGTAGATATATCTTTTTTTGATATATTTAATTTCAATTATTTAATTGCAATTTGTTTAGTATTTTTATTTATATTTTTATTTTTATTTTCATTACCCCTTTTAAATATAATTGCTTCCTTATCTATAATTTGGTGTTTTATTTCTTGCATAACCTATAAAGCAGAAATGAATAAAAAAGTAATTTCATCTTTAAATATAATACAAGATTTATTTAAATATTACAAGGTTTTAATAATGGGTATTTTTAGTTTTCTAGTAATTTCAACTGCATTTAGCACATTAGGAGTTGTTCAAGGAATTTTTTCTTTGGTTACAGTAATACTTATTTATTTTGGATTAATAGGAATTAATATTTTTAAACCTAATATGAGAGAAAATTTAACTCCCCTAGTTAGTTTAGAGCAAGCCAAAAAAACATGTAATTATATAAATTCCTCAAAAGAAAAACATGGATTATTATATCAATTAATATTTGGTCAAAAAGGTGGAAATATTTCTCAAGAATTAAAAAAAATTAGTAAAAAATTATCTCAACAATAATTTACTTAAAAGAAAAAATATATATAAATTAAATGGGAAAAGAAAAAAAATATAATAAAAATTTTCCTTTTGTAAGTGTTTGTACTCCTACTTTTAACAGAAGACCATTTATTCCTATAATTATAAAATGTTTTGAAAATCAAAATTATCCAAAAGATAGAATAGAGTGGATAATTGTAGATGATGGGTCAGATAGTGTAGAAGATTTATTTAAAGATATTCCTATAGCAAAATATTTTAGATATGAACAAAAAATGACTCTTGGTAAAAAAAGAAATATTTTAAATGAAAAATCTAAAGGAGATATTATTATTTATATGGATGATGATGATTATTATCCTCCTGAAAGAATAAGTCATGCTGTTGAAACATTAAGGAGCAATCCAAATGCATTATGTGCCGGTTCAAGTGAAATGTATATATATTTTAAGCATATTAATAAAATGCTTAAATTTGGTCCTTATGGTCCAAATCATGCTACTGCTGCAACCTTTGCATTTAAAAAGGAATTATTAAAATTAACTAAATTTGATGAAAATTCTTCTGTAGCAGAAGAGAGAATTTTTTTAAAAGATTACAAAATACCTTTTGTTCAATTAGATGCAAAAAAATCAATTTTAGTTTTTTCACATAATCATAATTCATTTGATAAAAAAGAATTACTAACGCAGCTTCCTAATCCTCATATTCATGAAACAGATATAATTCCTTCCAATTTAGTAAAAGAACCAGAAATTTTAAATTTTTTTATGAATGAAATTAATTCATTATTAGAATTATATGAACAAGGAAAACCAATTTATAAACCTGATGTTATTAAACAAATAGCAGAGATAAAAGAAAAAAGAGATTTAATGATTAAACAACAAATGTCAAAACAAAATGAATATCAATCAACTATAAATAATTTACAAGGATTAAACAATCAACAGAATTTTCATAATACAATAAATCAACAGAATTTTTTAATTAATCAATTGACAAAAGAAAATAAGGATTTAAAAGAAAAAACGCTTTATTTAGAATCAAAATTAAAATTAATAATTGACGAACGAATTAAGGAAAAATTATCGGAAAAAAAAATACTTTCTGAAGCTAAAGATTAGATTTATAAAATTTTTATCTAATTTATATTTAAATATACTTAAAGATATTTAATTTTAAATATATAAATATTGATAATGGATTACTGTGATAATTTTCATGCTAGAGAAGAAAATGATTATGATATTGCTAATGAAAACGAACTATCATTAAATAATCTTAAAAAATTAGATAAAGGGTTTAATGTAATATGGCGTGAAATAAATAGAAAAGATGGGTTAAAAAAAAAAGTAAAAATAAATATTTATACTTCCAATGGAATAGGTAGTCATATTAGAGATGCTGAAACTGGAGTATATTATAAATATAAAGTTGGTTCATTAGATGAAGATTTATTTTTTAAAGTAATTCTTTCTACTGGAGAATGTAAAAGTACTAATGGTTCTTCAACTTTATTTTTTCTTTCTCCCAAACATTATGTTTCTCATATGGGAAATGATTTAGATTTATCTTATTTTAATAAATTTGAATTAAAAAGACAAGCAAGATTACAAAAACTAGAAAATTATTATGAAATGAGAAGTAAACAATTGGCAGATATAATAGTACATTAATAGTTAAATTCAAATTAGGTATATAAAATTATAAAAACTTCCTATAATATTATTATATGAAGTTTTTAATTTATTATTTTTTAGCATTTATACCAAAAAAAACGAAAATGATGTTAAATACTTATTCTTTAGAAAATGATTTACCAATAGAAAAAGATATACCAATGGAAAATAATTTATCTTTAGAAAAAGAATTATTAAAA
>Ga0209086_10000340_pt1 | contig 40521 bp, 40 predicted proteins | sample M_130207_XF_Meta_FD_187312 | JGI IMG/M metagenome (GOLD analysis project Ga0209086, IMG submission 187312) | Freshwater microbial communities from Lake Montjoie, Canada to study carbon cycling - M_130207_XF_MetaG (SPAdes) (version 2) | ecosystem: Environmental > Aquatic > Freshwater > Lake... | reverse complement strand
GGCGGAACTCGGTGCAAACGTCGTGAAGTGCTACTACACCGACACCGAATTCGACACCGTCACGAGCTGCTGCCCTGTGCCAATCGTCATAGCCGGTGGCAAGAAACTGCCGGAACTCGACGCCCTCCAGATGTGCGCCAACGCCATCGCTCAGGGAGCCAGCGGCGTCGATATGGGCCGTAACATCTTCCAGTCTGACGCCCCCATCGCCATGATGCAGGCCGTCCAAGGCGTCGTCCACGGCGGCCTCACCGCTGAGCAGGGCTTCGCCAAATACAACGACCTCAAGGCTTCTGGCGTGAAGTAATTCCTCCTGGCTCCACTTCCCTCTCAAACTCCGATTGTCGCAAGGCGGTCGGAGTTTTTGCTTTCTTCGCCCGGTGAACCGGTGCTAAAACGCTCTACACTCAGCGCCTTAAACCAAATGACTAATTGGACAAACCGTCTGAAACGATGGCATTCACGCCATTTCGCCGACAACGGATCGGCTCTTCATCTTGGCCCCTCAACGTCCCCGTCCGAGCTCCACGGATTCAAGGAACGAACCCAGTTCGAATGGCCGGCTGAATTCCTCGAACTTTACACCAAGCATGACGGAGTTGGGGTGAAAGCCCCGCCTGATGACGAAGTGACATGGAGCTTTGTGCCCACGAACGAGATTGCCAAATTCGGCGATTCAATCCGCGATTGGTTCTCTGCGACCCATCCTGAAATCGCCAAAGCCTTCTTTCCATTCCTCGATTGGGGTTCCGGTGACGCCGTTGGCTACATTCGTCTGGAGGATGTGTTGAAACATCCTGTGAAAGGAATCGGTCCGGGAACGCTTTTTGAATTCGAACATGAATGCTACGAATTTGATTCATCCCAGCATTGGACTGACTTTTTGCAGCCAGCCTATGAGTCGATCGAGCACTTCTTGAAATGACTCCTTCCATGCGAACAGAACTGGCCGCGAACTCGCCCGCAATCATCGCAAGTAAGATAGGTCTCCTTCAAATTCGCTTTCGTCTTTTCGCAAACCCATGCAAAGACCGCACACCCTGATGAAAAACCCTGTCTCCTTCCTGCGCTCCGTCGCACTGCTCGAAGCCATCTCGTATTTGATACTCCTTTTCATCGCCATGCCGCTCAAATATGCGCTGGGCATGCCCATGGCGGTCAAAATCGCCGGATCGGTGCATGGCGGCTTCTTCGTGGTGTTCTGTTTCGCGCTGTGGCGCGTGCTGATGCAGACGAACTGGCCGTTCAGTCGTGCGGTGCTCGTGTTCATCGCCTCGCTGCTGCCTTTCGTGCCTTTCTTTATCGACCGCCGCATGCGTGCATGGGCGGCGGAATCCAATCAGACTCCGGCGTGAAGAAAGTCGTCATCCATTCCGATGGTGGCTGCCACGGCAACCCCGGCCCCGGCGGCTGGGCCGTCGTGCTGGCTTACGGTAAACACATTCGTGAGCTTAAAGGCGGCGTCCCTGCCACTACGAATAACCGCATGGAGTTGCAGGCTGCCATCGAAGCACTGCATATCCTCAAAGAACCCTGCGAGATCGACTTTCACACCGACTCGCAATACGTTCGCCAAGGCATCAGCCAATGGATCGCTGGTTGGAAACGCAACGGCTGGCGCACCAGTGCGAAACAACCCGTCAAAAACGCCGATCTCTGGCGCGAACTCGACGCCGCCACCGCGCACCACAAAATTCACTGGCACTGGGTCAAGGGTCACGCCGGTCACACCGACAACGAACGCTGCGACGAACTCGCCAACGAAGCCATCGCCGCCGTTAAAGCCAGTCACACACCGCAGCAACTCGCCGCGCTTCTTGAGGTGTTCAAAGCGTCGCCTGAGATCACATTGATCTAAAAGTCTTTTGTGCAGACAGGAACTTGAAAACTGATCGAACTAGTCATCCTCACGCATCAACCACGTGCAAGGCAACCGTAGCCATTGCATCGTGCATGATCTGACTGGTGAGTCCTGAGATGCTATGACGCCCACTTGGCTTGACGGGAACAACCTCATCACGCATAGCGATGTCCCATTCCAAATGAAGGTATTCGGCGATCACATTGGCGAGACTAAGCTGGAAAAAATGCCCGACAGCAGCCCACACGACAGCGATGTGGCCGTTACACTCCCCCTGCTCCACCGCCTCGCGCAGACGGCCCAAAACGCCCTGATAGCGAGCATGCCGCGTAGATTTGAGTAGGACCGCACCCGCCCGGACGCTGCGTGCAGCAGCCACCGGTGAAAGCAGCGCCGTCAAACGGGTATCGGCAGCTATAAGACCCGCCACGTCACCCGCATGCGCCGCATGCCATGCCGTTTTGAGCGCAGGGCCGATCTCGTCACGCAGCCGACCTTCAGCAAACACGCTCCATGCGGCAGCAACCGGTTGCCCATCGATTTCGACAAGTAACACCTCCATCCGCGCCCGCACGCTGCCCAGCAGCCACTTCACCCAGTCGAGTCCACGAGCCCATTCCTCGATGATTTGTTCATCTGCCGAGTTGTCATGCGGCGGAGGCAGTAAAGTGATCGAGGGCAGTAGATGAAGTTTCATCACGACAACAAAAAGCGCCCCAGCATGGGGCGGCGGACTTCAAACCTTCGTTGCAGAAACAAATTCATGGCACGAACTATGCCTCCCGCGCTCGAACGTGCGAACAGAATACTTTTCATGCCTACAGCCTCCCCGCTTGACACCCACAAGCCTTACTACGCCTGCCAGCGCTGCGGCAACTGCTGTCGTTGGCCGGGCGATGTGCGCGTGACGGACGATGAGATCACGCGCATCGCCAAGTTTTTGGACAAACCGCGCAGTGAGTTCATCGAGCAATACACACGGCTGAACGCCAACCGGACTGGCCTGAGCATCATCGACAAACCAAATGGCGAATGCCTGTTCCTCGAAGGTTTAAACGTCTGCCGCATACAAACGGTAAAGCCAGCGCAGTGTGAGGGATTTCCGAATGCGTGGAGCTTCCCCGGCTGGCGTGAGAAATGCGAAGCGGTGGAGGTTCCTAGCACCGAGGCTCAGGCCTGAGTTATGAATTTACGGCAGCGGCCTGTTCAAAGACAACGGTCTTCGTGTAAGCGTAGGGTTTGCAGAGCACGACCTTGTTCACCTCAGTGCGAATGACGGCAAATTTGTGGTAGTCCTCTGTCTCGCAGTACTTGCGGTAGTAAGCTTGCGCCTTACCCGCCATCTGGTCCCAGTAGCGCTTCGCGGCATCACCTTCGATGAGCCGCGTGTAACCGGAGAGATACACGATGGTTTCCATCGAGGGCGAGGCAAACATCCATTCCGCTTGCGGATTACCACGCAGAATGGCGGCCTTTTGCGAGGTCGGGGCGGTGATCGAAACGACCTCCTCCAGATCACTCGTAACCTGAGTGGTCATCCAAGCAGAATGCGGATGTCCGCTGACATCCGAGGTGGCCAGCACGGCATTTCGGCACTTTGCCACCAATTGCGCCGCTGTTCGCGAAAGCTCATTGTCGATTTTCATGCTTTAACTAACGCCACACCCGCCGTGTCGGCTCCGCGTGCCTTGCCAGTCTATGCGCCATTCTTGGAGCCATCAGGATGCACTTCGCTGGACAAGCGACGCATCCCATGACATCTCACCGCGATGAAGCAGCAAACCATCGTTACCCTCGACCTCGAAGGCGTTCTTGTGCCTGAAATCTGGATCGCCTTTGCGGAAAAGACCGGCATTGCCGAACTGCGCCGCACCACACGGGATGAGCCGGACTACGACGTGCTTATGCAGGGCCGCCTGAAGATTCTCGATGAGCACGGACTCAAGCTGCCAGACATCCAGCAGGTCATCGGCACACTTTCGCCGATGGAAGGCGCTAAAGCGTTTCTCGATGAATTGCGTTCCATCACGCAGGTCATCATCCTGAGTGATACGTTTGCCGAATTCGCTCAGCCCCTGATGCGCCAACTCGCGTGGCCGACGATTTTCTGCCACCAACTCGAAATCGCTGCCGACGGCCGCATCGTGAACTACAAACTGCGGCAGCCGAATCAGAAGCAGAAGTCCGTGGCGGCCTTCAAAGCGCTCAACTACCGCGTCATCGCCGCCGGTGACTCGTTTAACGATACAACGATGCTCGGTGAGGCAGACGTGGGGTTCTTTTTCCATGCTCCAGCGAGCATTCAGGCGCAGTTCCCGCACTTCCAGGCCTTCGATGCCTATCCTGATCTGCTGAAGGCGATTCGTGCTGCGCTTTGAAGCGCCGTTGCCAGCAGGCGCATTTGCATACAGAATGCGCGCTCATTTCCCGCCGCGCATGCCCCAGCTTCATCTTCAGCCCGACTTCGCCACCTTCCAATCGCTCGCGCAGAAGGGTAATCTCGTGCCGGTGATGGCGGAACTCGCCGCCGACTACGAAACACCACTCTCGGCTTTCCAAAAGATCCACGATGGCCGCTGCGGCTTCCTGCTGGAGTCTGCCGAGCTCACGCAGCACTCGGGGCGCTACTCGCTGCTGGGCAGCTCGCCTCGCATCATCTTCACCGCACGTGGTCGCGAGATCGAAATCGAGGAGCGTGGCAAAAAGCGCAGCTTCACCACCACCGGCGACCCACTGACAGAATTGCAGGCGCTAATGCAGCCGTTTCGTCCACTCGAAGCGCAGCCGCTGCCGGTGTTTCACGGCGGTGCGGTCGGCTACCTGGCCTATGACATGGTGCGCTTCTTTGAACCAACACTGCCTGCACCAAAGAATGATGAACTCGGCCTGCCGGACATGGTGTTCATGGTCACGGACACGGTGCTGGTATTTGATCATCGAACCCGCAAGCTATCCATCGTCGCCAACGTCCACACCGATGAGCATCCAGCGCTGGAAGCGGCCTATGAATGGGCGCGCGAGCAAATTGCGGGTGTGATTGCAAAATTGGAAAAGCCCCTGGCCGCCAAACCCCTGCAAACCTTCGCCCCGAAAGGTAGCTACCAGTTGCCAGCGCCCATGAGCAACACCACGCAGGCAGAATACGAGGCGATGGTCCTCAAGATGAAGGAGTACATCGGCGCAGGTGACATTTTCCAAGGCGTGCCGTCGCAGCGCTTTGAAACCGACTACAGCGGCACCACGCTGGACCTGTTCCGGGCGCTGCGGCATGTGAATCCCAGCCCGTACATGTTCTGCCTCGACTTCCCGCAGGGCTTCGCGCTCGTCGGCAGCTCGCCGGAGGTGCACGTGAAGTGTATGAATGGTCGGATCGACATTCGCCCCATCGCCGGGACGCGCTGGAGAGGTAAAACAACCGAGGAGGACGACGCGCTGGCCCAGGAACTGCTCACCGACCCCAAAGAACGCGCTGAGCACATCATGCTCGTCGATCTCGCACGCAATGATGTCGGACGTGTGGCCGACTTTGGAACCGTGCATGTCAGCGATCTGATGATTATCGAGCGCTACTCCCATGTCATGCATATCGTCTCGAACGTGGATGGCCGTCTGCGTGCCGACAAGACAGCTTACGATGTGATGCGCGCCACCTTCCCTGCTGGCACTGTGAGTGGATCGCCGAAAGTGCGCGCTATGGAGATCATCAATGAGTGCGAGAAGAGCAAGCGCTGCGCCTATGCAGGTGCGGTGGGCTATTTCGGCTTCGATGGGAATCTCGACTCCTGCATCGCACTGCGCACCTGCGTCGTCAAAGATGGCAAGGCGTATGTGCAAGCTGGTGCCGGTGTCGTGGCCGATTCAATACCTGCATCTGAATACCAAGAGACGGTCAACAAGGCGACAGGGATGCTGCGTGCGATTCAATGGGCGCGCCAACTCGGTGCAGATTGATCCGAGGTTCGCTTGTTGCTCACACACTAATCACATACTTGCTCACATTGATTCAACGCACTGTCATAGAAACGAAGAACCCTCCGGCATGCGTAGCCGGAGGGTTCCGTAGCGATCCAGCAACCAACAACGATGGAGGACCGATTGGCACGAAATGCGGAGCTGAGGAAGCTTGCAAATGTGGCCTGCGAGTTACCTCACAGACGCGGCCATGTTAAAAAGTTTTGCTGCCCGCGTCAACCCACCCCCCATTCTTTTGCAAAAAGAAACCACTGAGTCGCAAATTTGAGAGTTAAATTCACCCAATTCTTCTCAAACTTTTAGCAAAACGACCCTTGACACCCTTTGCGCATTTCGAAGCCGACCATCAGCCCTACCACTAATCCTCTGAACAGTATCCACAATGCCCTCCTCTCGCCAACTAGGTCAACTCCTCCTCATGGGGGTTCCAGGACTCGAACTCTCTCCTGAAACCGCTGCTCGACTGAAAAAACTGCAGCCTGGCGGATTCATCTTGTTCGGTCGCAACATTCAGACACCACAACAACTCCGCAAACTCATCGACGATTTGCGCGACATCTCGGACATCGAGCCATTCATCACGATTGATCAGGAAGGTGGTCGTGTTTCTCGACTTCGACTCATCGGTGAAGAACCGCCAAACGCACAAGCACTACGCGACAAAGGCGATCCTGCGCTGATTAAGCAACATGGCGGACTCACCGGCCAAATCCTTCGCCATTTCGGCTTCAATCTCGACCTCTGCCCGGTATTGGACATCAGCTATGACGACGCAGCGGACAACTCTCTCAAAGGCCGCACTTATGGCAAAGACCCGCAGCAGGTGATCAATAACGCAGGTATATTCAACCGCGCGATGCGTGCGGAAGGCATCCTCTCCTGCGGCAAACACTTTCCCGGCTACGGCCCTGCTGAATGTGATCCACATGAATTCCTGCCCGTGATCACCAAGAGTCGCGAGGAGATGGAACGCAGTGAATTATTGCCCTACTCTGCTTTACTGCCTGAACTCGACAGCGTGATGACCTGCCACAGCAACTACACTGCGTATGATCCCGATCGTGGTCGCTGGCCCGCAAGTCTGTCTCATAACATCGTCACTAAGCTACTTCGACATCAGTATGGCTTTAATGGTCTCGCTATGACCGACGATCTCGACATGGGGGCCATCCTAAACGAAGTCACCTTCGAGCAGGCCATTCAAGAAGCCGTACGCGCTGGAAACGACCTCGTCATGATCTGTCACCGCGTCGAAATGGTCGAACTGGCCCGTCAACATCTCGAAGGCGTCGAAGATCCAGTGTTGCATGATGCACTCGTTCGCATCGACCAAACCAAGAAGCGACTGGTTACCCCGGACAAGTTCGATCTGGATCGCTTTACCGCCATCAATCGCGACATCTGGGATCTACGTGTCGCCACGCTCGGCGAAGAGGGCGCTAGAGATCTCAGTGTTGAAGACGGCAAACGCTCTCCCGTCGAACTGTATTAAACAGTTGTTACAAGCTCTTATCGATCAGCAGCGAAGCCGAGCGGCGCGGATTCGGATGAAAACCGTTCATCGTGGCTCGGATACGTTTGGCTCGATCCACACAAGCCTCGGCTTTCTGGAAATCACCAGATGCTTTGTAAACTGCCCCTAAATTGATAAAGGTCTGGGAGAGGTCGGCAGGATCCATCTGACCATCATTCAAATTCTGGCGAATGGCCAGTGCACGCTCATGCATGGCCTGCGCACGATCCACGTCCATGCTGCTATAGTAGAGCACTCCAAGGTTGTTGTAGACAGAGGCGACACGTGAGCTTTGCTCGCCATCAATACGCTGGAAGGTTTCGAGCGCCTCGCAATAGTAACGCTCCGCCTTGTCAAAGTGGCGGAGTTGCTTGAAGATCATGGCAAGGTTGTTTTTGATCGTGGCTACTTTGTCACTGTCAGCGAGACCATTGTCAGCGCTGATGTTGAGAGCCAGTTCATAGAACTCCGCTGCCTTGTCCATGCGCCCCCAGCGATCATATAAATGGGCGAGGAGGGAGTAAATACCGGTGAGCAAATCGGGGTCCTGTCTGCGCAGCTCTTGGGCACGGAAAAGCGCTTCACGGTAAAGGGATTCTGCCTTTCGAAAATCGCCCTCTTTCTGACGCAGATCAGCCAGAACACTGATTTGTTCCACCAAAGCACCAACACGGATCGGATCGTGATACGCAAGCCGCCTCGCCTCCTCGACGCTGCGGGAGGCGGAGGCAAGTTGGCGCTCCAGGGCAGTATCCACGATGGGTTAAAGGTTGGTCGTCGAGATCCTAAACCGAGTTGTTTCTAAGCTCGGCTAGCTGGCGTCGCGGTAGGATTGGGCGAGATTAACGATGGTGTTGCGCGCATGCGCCATCATATCGCGTGAGACGCCATTGTTCTCATACCAGTGTGTGTAGGCATGATTGTCGAACATGATGTCGAAATTGGTGATGAGGCGCTCAAAGACAGCAGCAATACCGGTGTGGTTGACAAGAGCCAGACCACTTGAAGCAAAGCCTTCAGGCGCAGTCTCAGCCACGCCGATTTTGACGCCGGTGGGCACGTAGCTGGCAAAGTTGAGGCTCTTACGAATGGCTGCCATGTTTTCCTCGACCTCCTTGGCTTTCACATCGCCACGGAAAAGAGCACACGCAGATAGATAAACACCGTTAGTCCAGTCGATGGCAGCTGTGAAGTTGTCCTGCGAGAACGTTTCACGTGCGATATCGGGGAAGTTGATGCGCACCTGCCCTTCCTGTCCTGGAGCCCGCATCGGAGCAAACGAGGCAGTGAGGAAGTGATTGCCGGGGAATGGCACCAGATTGGTAACAAACTCGCTCAGATCAGTATTGAGTTTACCAGGGAAGCGTAAGGACGCCGTCACCGAACTCATGATGAGGGCGATGATATGGTTGAGATCCATGTAGTTCGGGCTGCGGTGCAGCTTCGATTTTGCAATACGGAACAAAGCTTCGTTGTCGAGCAACACGGCGGCATCCGCATTGTCTAAAATTCTCTGAAGCGTGAGGATAGCGTTATATGGTTCGACAGCGGAATCAGAAATCAATGGCGATGGCGCGACGGAGAAGGTAAAGATTTTCTTCTTCGGGTAAGCCTGACGCAACCGCTCCAAAATCAGCGATCCAAGGCCAGAGCCGGAACCACCACCAATGGAGTGAGTCATAAGAAAACCCTGCAACGACTTGGTCTTTTCAACCGCCGCATCGATTACGTTCATGATCTGGTCGATGATGCGTTCACCTTCGACATTGTAACCGCGGGCCCAATTGTTCGCGGCACCAGGTATTTTACGGATGATGCAGCTTTCGTCAAAAAGCTGCGCCATATCGCCACCTTCAATACGGGCAATGACGCCGGGTTCAAGGTCGATGAGAACCGCTCGAGGGATGTATTTCCCGTCCCGTACCTTATGGAAGAAAATCTCCAGGTTGGTGTTCGCGGCAACGTTAGTGCTGCCATCTTTGGGCGTACCAGCCTCAGTCAGGCCATGCTCACGAAGCACTAGCCGCCAAAAACGGTCGGCGATTTGGTTGCCACACTGTCCTACATGAATGCTCAGAATCTCTCTCACGGGTTTTCCTCCAAACTGTTGTTTATCTGCTAATTTGATATATTATGCGCGACGACGATCCACAAGATCGCGGAGGCTCATGCCGCCACGGCTGTCATCCGAATTGGAGCTGCCACGTGGTATATCGACCGAACTGTCCTGCACCTTGGCTTTGGCACCGCTTTCCTCAGCAACCTGATAGCTCTGGATGAGCTCCTGAGCTGAGGCGCGCAGTGCATTAATCTGCTCTTCAGACATACCTTCATTGAGGTACCAGTTGGCGAATGCCTTGCGCTGCCATAGCTTGTCAAAGTTGTGACAGATACGGTCAAGAACGCGGGCGATCTCCGTGTTGTTGGCAAGCAGCACCATGCTCTTGCGGTGTGAGATGCCGGGCTGCTCGACGTAGCCGATCTTAAAGGCAGTGGGAATCCAATAGGTGAGCGGAAGTTGCTCACGCATGGCAGCGAGGGCGGCATCAGCTAGTGGCTTGTCGTCCATAATGCCGCGATAAAGCACAGCGGTGCTAAGGAAACGACCTTCCATTGGCGAACAGGCCGCGAATACAGAGCCATTGTCAAACAAACTACGGATCATATCCTCGACACCCATTTCCTCGAACTTACTGCGATCAGGGGGCGTGAGCGGAGCAAAGGCACACATGAGGAAGTGTAGCGAAGGCTGCGGCACGAGGTTGGTGAGCAACTCGCGCAGGCTGATTTCAACGGTAAGGAACCCGCTGAAACGCATGGAGGCAGTCAATCCAGCCAACGCCTCGGTGATGAGTAGGTTAAGGTCATCGACAGTCGGACTTTCGATGTTCCATTTGCGGTGAGCGAGTTCAAACAGTGCCTCGTTGTCAAAAATCAAGCAGGCGTCGGCGGAACGGCGCAGTGTGTTGAGCGTGAAGACCGTGTTGTAAGGCTCAGTGACAACTGAAGAAACCTGGGGAGAAGGCAGCACTGCGCAGCTCAAGACAGGAAATTCAGGATACTTCTCTTTAACAGATTCAATCAACAAAGCTCCGAAACCAGAGCCGGAGCCGCCACCCGTGGCATGCAGGACTAGGATACCTCCAACATTGTCACATTTATCAATCTCGGCATCTAGGCGCCCCATAACTTCCGGCAACACTTCGCGACCAGCACCAAGATAACCCACGGCAAAGTTGCCACCAGCGCCTTCGGTACGGCTGATAAGATTTCCAGGATTGAATAAAGAACCTGAGGTGGCTTTGATATTGTCGATCACACTAGGTTCGAGATCGATCATGATAGCACGTGGCACGTAGCTACCGGAGGATGACTCACCTAACTTGGAGAAGAAAGCGCTCCAGTTGCCTTTGGGTGTCTGGCCCTGGCCAGTCTCTCCCCGGTCTGGGGATCGATGCCGTGTTCCTGACAGATGGTTTTCCAGAAAGACGCTGCAATTTGATTGCCTGCCTGTCCGATTGAAATGACGATTGTATTGTTGACCTTCATCAGTCTCTCCTAGTTTTCACTTTTACTAATTTGATTTGTGCCGTTCGATGATTCGAATGGTGAACAACGTCCTGCTACGCCCGCCGATCCTTCATCCGGCATAAACCGGACTTCACTATCAAGGCGGCTTCGTTTGCAGCGCACATTTTCCACGAAGGTATTTTTACCTGTGAGTCCGCCGGGAGTCCAAGCAAATTCCGCCCTTTCGTGAGGATTCTCACGATTATCCTGGTGCGTAATCGAAATTTGAGCGGTGGTAATGATCACGGGTTTACTTTGCGTTTCTCTGGCAAAGGTGATGCGGTGGACAAAGCGGGCATCTGCCCCGTTCTGTTTTCGACGTGCCCCTGTTTCATACGGTCGATCTCCTCCTTTGAGGGAACGATTGCACGACGAATGGTTATAGGATCTGGATCAGACTGCTTCACCACTGGATTTAAAGTTGTGGGTGTGACAGCTTTCGGATCTACCGCAGCGGGCGAAGGCGTTGCGTTTACCGCTAAAACATCCACCGATTTTGCCATGGTAGGCTTCCCCACTTCAGTGCCTGGTGCCACCGGAGATGCGGAAGACTGCTGACTGAGAGGATTCTGCACAGCCACCGCGACCGCTGGGGAAAATTTAGGGGGAGTAATGGCGATTGGTGATTTTTGCGGTTGAGGGGCTGCCGTTTGATCCGAAACGGTTTTATTCTGAGCAACTGTAGCCACAGGCTCTTTCACGGCAGTTTTCTTTTCATCAACCTGTGGTGGTTTAACCTTGGAGTTTGAAGGCCCTTGTGCTGAAGAAGAAACAACAGCCACTTCTGGTTTTACTTCGCTATTACTTCCAATAAACATCCACGCACCAACACCAAGAATCACCGCAGCAGCGGCCGCCAGAGCCCCCCAAGGCATCCCTCGCTTCTGATCGAGCAAAGGATTGAAATCATGCGTCTTAATTCCGCGCTTGATTGGGGATATCTCATCACGAGCCAGATCATCTTGTTCTGAAGAATTTGTATTCCAGTCGTCTGCGAAATCAGAAACCGACCCCGCACTCTCCATCTCCTCTATCGCCACAACGTTGCCGCGCAGACGAGTTGCCAGATCAACCGTTGGTGCAGAAAGCAAACTATCGAATTTATCAATGAATTCAGCAGGGCTGGGTGTTTTGCCGGCTCGACGGGTCAATTCCATGCATTCACGTGCATAAGCTGCTGCCGCCTCAGGAACGGTTTCGGGAAACTGCGGAGTGCCACCACTTTGGCGCTCTCCTGTCAGTAGATAAACGGCAAGTGCAACGAAAGAGCGATACCGGAAATCACGATCCTGCAAATGATCCTCATTCAACTGCCCCTCAATGATATCCATGTCCACGAGGAGCGGCTCGTAAAGACTGCGCATCGTCATATGCGGACGTAACTTTACCACAAAAGAAGGCCAAGCATCAAGACGCTTCTGCATCAGGCGCTCAAGTTCACGCGCAAGCAACGGTCCGTTTTTCCCCACGCGAAGAAGAATGTTTGATGGATGCAAATCAACACGCTGCACACCGCATTCAACAGCCTGATCCAACCCCGCACGAATCTGACGCATAAGCACAATCACTTCGGCAGGATTCAGCGTAATGCGTTCCGCCATCAGGCGACTCAGGGCAAAACCGGGTTCGCGCTCTTCCGTCAAGAATGTCCAGTCAGGACTTTCCCATACACTTAGAGAGCGCAAAATATTAGGATGACGCTCAGGGTTGAACCGCCACATTTGCAGAGGCACAGCTTCATAGCGTGATTTTTCAACAATTCGTGACGGTGGCAAGAGATGCACGGTAACGGACTGATCAGCCTTTGTATTGATCGCAGGGATCGAGAATGGATATCGGCGGGTGTGATCTGCGTCCTCAACACGAAAGCGCGTCCCCAAAATGGTTTCAACCGGCACGTTTTCGAGGAGAAGTTCCTGAAGCTGTGACTGGGGTAGTAGAGATGCATTCACCACGAGGTGTTTGCGGAAATTTCGCGCTTTAATATTGCTGGAAAGGGCACTGAAAGCTTCACGCACATCATCCCTTAGTTTCTCAATCGAAGCCGGAGCGTTGGCAGGATCAGAGAGTGCGGCTCTAACAGCAGTACGCAGACTCATCGGCAGCTGAGTCAAAGCCGGGAACCGATCTGGATTTTCACCATTATAACTCTGCCCCGTAAGAAGAAGAAAAATCAACCTGCAGGCTTCCACCACCAGCCGAACACCACTCTGCGCTTCAGTTCCAGCATCTAACTGCGATAGGCCATAATCAAAAACGCGCAGTTGCAAGAAGGTGTCCTCCAGCGTCGTCACCAACACACGATCCAAATGCATGCGAGAGACCAACCGTTGGTAGCCCTTGAGTTGCAAAAGATCATCAAGTAGTTGGTAAACCAAAGCCAAAGCAGTCGCTGGAGCCACTGCTCCACGTCGCTTGGCATAAGCTTCGACAAATTCGCCATCGTTAAGGTTGCTCGTAAAATAGACCAACCCCTGATCTTCACCCACTTCCAAGATACGCATGAAAGCATGCCCGCGAATCTCTGAAGCTTGCCGCGCACGTTCAAAAGCGGAACGCTTCATCGCCGCATCCAGAGTATTTCCACCTCGAAGCACGTGCAGTTCTACCAAGCGCCGAATGCGGTTGTCAAAAGCAAGAAAAACAACTTCATCTTTGGAACGCACCAATTCCACCGGCGCGCCGCCGGTGCGATGCGCTACAGACAAGCTGCCAAATTGCTGGAGTTCCTCAATCATAACGAAATATAGGCTGTACTTTGTCAGGCCGCTTCAGGTTAAAGATTTCGTTCAGCGGCCTTAAATTCATATTCCAGATTCTAAGGGTTGTGGCTCAAAAATGCAAAATCTTTCTGAAGAATCTGGTAATTTTATTTTAACCCTTAGTTAACACTCTAATAAATGCCGTGTAATGCACTATATTTCTAGTTAATACGGCTGGAATGGCGAACGAGTCACTTTCAGCAACCATCAAATAAGTTGTATGCAGCGAGATGTGCCATCCAAGTTTAAGAATTATGTCATTTTTAACAAACGGAAAACTAAACACAGCATGCCTCACGACCTTGGAATGGTTGTCGATAGGTTTTTAGAATCACCTTCAGACGCAGCAATTAAGCCCAATCGTCGTTTTTCTTCTGCGTTCCATTGGAACCTTGAGTCATTTAGTGCCTCGCGCGCAGCGTTTTTGATTTCATCAGCATTAGCCGAGCCCGGATAAATCAATTCTTCCCACAATGCGATGACGTCCGCCTTCACCCGATCAAGGAGAAGTTTAGGAACACGCATGCGCACTTCGGCATCCTTCGGGGGATCCAGATGCAGCCACACCAGAAATTTCATGTATTGCGTGCTTTCAAATGGGAGTTCTTGGCTGTGTCCGGAGAGAACTATTTCATTGTCTCGCCAGGGATTGGATGTTGCGGCTGCCTGCTGGGATGCAAATTGCGCCATGTCAGAAGCCATCTTTTGAAGATGCTCCTTTCTCCATATCTCCATCTCGGCAGGCGTTTTATCAGGCTTCAAAGATGCTGGGAAAGTGGAACTAGGCACCGTGGAGCGTGATTCCGATGCTCTAAAGGTGTTTAGAACACGATATACATCCTCGGGTGGCAGCCAAATTAGCGTGAATGCCATTGCCAAGGCACCACAAATCCAACCCAGTACAAACCGCGCTGACTGTCCGGCCTTTGGGTAAGTCTGTATCTCTTTCGTCGGATTCTCAGATGGCAAAGCAGCATCAGGTGAGACACGCGGGGTATAAACAGGCTTCTCTTTAGCCGTTTCCGGTTTTTTTGTCTCCGTGGCGATCTTTTCCTGCAGTCGCGCACTTTTCATCGCTAAGTCCCACCAGCACGCAGGCAGCACTGCTTGAAATAATTCCCCTCCTTCAATACTCGTTGTCAGGCGCTCGGCCAATCTATCCAATACCTGCAATTCCTCCTTGCTCTGCCACAGCCACGGCGTCTTGGGTTTTCTTAGTCGAACATCCCAAAAATCACGTTCTTCCGCAGCAGCACTGCACACGACCCGACCTGCACCCAGCCAGCGTCTGGCATCTGCCAAGGCCTCTTGGTGCTCTTCACCCGCCAAAGGCAATGCGGCGTTGTAAAGCTGTTCGGCGCGTGAAAACCGCGTTACAGCCAGTGTAGCAGCTAGCGCCAACATCACTTCCACCGCACAAGCGTTTTTTGAAGCATGTGAGGCGACGATAGATTCGGCAAGCCTAGAAAGACGATGCGTCTCACCGCGAGCGGCCCATCGAGATGCCACCATACAAGTAACAGTGGCCTGTCCGCTACCCATTTCGATAATGAGGTCAGGAATACGCGCTAACTCCGCAAGTTGATCCTCATCATGATCAAATATCTCCGCGATAACCGGACTCGCTGCAGCAGCCCATTCAGGTTTCGAAAACGCCTGGCCGCAGAACGCATCGAAGTGCTCTGCAACCGCGACTTTGCTGGCAAAAGCATGCAGCAAATTGCCAGCTGATGCCTGCAATTCGATTGGCAACTCGGAGGCAATCAATAGTTCAATAGAAGACGTCTCGGCTACGGCACCTTGAGGCACTGCCAGCAAACTGCTGGCGCGCGTCCTCGCGGCAGTACTTGTAGCGCTAGTTCCCATTCAGAACGCTACCCATAGGACAGATCGCAGAGGATGCAACGTACGCCTTGAACCTAAATCAATTCCGTTAAGCGATGATCTCTTTTGCCACCGTGCCATACACGTCTGTGAGACGAAAATCACGGCCAGCGTAGCGGAAAGTCAGTTTTTCGTGATCTAAACCCATGAGTGCCAGCACAGTCGCGTGCCAGTCGTGGATGTGCATCTTGTTCATCACCGCCTCATAGCCGTAATCATCTGTCGCACCATAATTCATACCGCCTTTGACGCCGCCGCCGGCCATCCACATCGTGAAACCCTTGTTGTTGTGGTCGCGCCCATCATCGCCTTGAGAATGAGGTGTGCGGCCGAATTCACCACCCCAGATGATCAGCGTGTCTTTCAAGAGGCCGCGCTGTTTAATATCTGTCAGCAATCCGGCAATCGGCTTATCAATAGCACCTGTGTTGCGTTCTAAGGCTGCCTTTAAATTAAAATGCTGATCCCATGTGCCATGCGTGATCTCGATGAAACGCACCCCCGCCTCGACAAACTTGCGCGCCATCAGGCACTGCTTGCCGAATGTGTCCGTTTCCTGCTCGTCGATGCCATACAGCGCCTTCGTCGCCGCTGTTTCCTTGCTCAGATCCATCACCTTTGGCACCTCTGCCTGCATGCGGAAAGCTAGTTCGTAAGACTCGATCACACCTTCCACCTCGGCGCTCACACCACCACTCTGCTGCATACTAGATTTGTTCAAAGCCTGCACCAAATCGAGCTGCGTGCGTTGTTCCGACGTCGTATAACGTCCGTTCTTGATATTGGCCACAGTCGCTTGCTCACCGCCGCCGAAACGGCGCCCCGCCAAACCTCCACCAGGAGCGCCATTACCGCCGATCTTCGTTCCCTGATAAATCGCTGGTAAAAAGGCGCTGCCATAGGTGCGTGTCGCATTGCCCGGCGGATTCACCGTGATGAAGCCCGGCAGGTTTTCGTTCATCGTGCCGAGGCCATACAAGGCCCATGCGCCCAGCGACGGCCGCACGAACTGCGTCGTGCCGGTGTGAAGTTGTGAAAATGCCTGCGGATGTGCCGGCAGGTCGGTGGCCATCGAATTGAGGATGCACAGTTCATCCGCATGTTTGCCTAGATTTGGGAACAGCTCGGAAATCATCAGCCCACTTTTGCCACTGCGATTAAACTTCCAAAGCGGTGCCATCAACTTTGCAGTGCCGTAGCGCCCGGCCATCGAAGGAGCCCCCTTCCCCGCATCCGCGATCAGCTTTGGCTTGTAATCAAACGTGTCCACATGCGATGGCGCTCCCTGCATGCAGAGAAAGATCACATGCTTTGCACGCTGGGTGAAGTGCGGTGCCTTCGGTGCCAAAGGACTCGATGCGGCACCGGGGTTGGCCCGCAGTGCCTGCTGCTGAGCCAGAGCGGCGAACGCGAGATAACCGAAGCCGTTTGAGCCTGTTTTCAAAAACTCGCGACGTGAGAATGGAGACGTATTCATGGCGGTAGAGTGTGGGAGGTGTTTTAATTAAGGTAACGAAACTCGGCGCTGGCGATCAGACTCTGGCAAAAGGCGGACAAGGCAGCGAATTCGGTCTTCTCCTTCGCATCCTTGCTATTGCCGCCGTTCTTGGCGAGCTGCTGGGGAAAGCGCATCCAGAAATTGCTAATCGCTGCTTTTTCAGGAGCCGTGGGCTCACGACCGAAGGCCAACTGATAGGCATAGCCCAGACGCTCAGCAGATGTGCCCCGGTATTTGGCAATACGAGCCGCAAAAGCATCTGCAGCACCCTGCGCCGCCTGGTTATTCATCAAGTAGAGGCTTTGCGATGGCACATTCGTTGTGTCACGGTCACCATTGACCAAGCTTGCATCCGGGTAATCGAAGACTGCGAGCATTTCTGGAATCTGATCACGGATGATCGGGATGTAGATCGAACGGTAGGTATAGGGTTTGCTCGTCATCTCGCCACGGAAGACTGAAATCAGCCCCTGCCGACCTTCACCAGCACGCGCGACGGGAGATCCATCAATGGGATACAGGTTCAGCACGCCTCCCACCGCGAGCATTGCATCACGGATCGCTTCGGCTTCCAGGCGGCGCTGGTTCATGCGCCAATGATATTTATTGTCAGGATCGGCAGCAAAATTCGCGGCATCGTAACCAGATCCCATCTGATAAGCGCGGCTCATCATGATTTCACGAATCAGTTTTTTCACCGACCAGCCGTTTTCCATGAACGACACCGCCAGATGGTCCAGCAACTCGGGATGTGACGGCTTCTGGCCCATCGTGCCGAAATTGTCCGGCGTCGCTACGATGGCGCTGCCCATCAGCTTCAACCACACGCGATTCGCCATCACGCGTGCCGTGAGCGGATTGTCCTTGGAAGCGATGAAGTAGGCCAAATCAAGCCTGCCACTGCCGCTTTGCGGGCTAATGTTCAGTGGTTCGCCTTTCGCGCACAGCACTTCCACCAAACCACGTGGCACCACATCGCCCGGCTGTTTGATGTCACCACGGATGAGAATTGGGCTGTTGAGTGGAGTGGTGCGCTCCAGCACCCCCATCGCCAGCGTGCGAGGAGTGCCATCTTCATAAAAGAGATCAAGATCGGCTTTGACCTCCTCCGCACGATCTCGCGCGCCGCGAATGCGTAAAAAACTAGCCGCACCAGCTTTGTCGCGATCCTGCTGCCGCATGGCAAAAATCTCACGCTGGGCCTCGGCGGCAGCGGTTTGCGCCTTTTGATAGCTACCCTTGAGTTCCGACACTTCAGCAGGTGAAATTTTTGCCAAAGCGGAGGTTTGCGCTGCCGCGCGATCCAACTCGATCAATCCGGAGGGATTATTGTTTTGCAGCTGTTCATAGGTCCCGAAGAGCGTTTCACTGCTCAGGAAGATGCCTGCCAGCGCATAGTAATCGCGTTGCGTCACCGGATCGAATTTGTGATCATGACAGCGGGCACAGGCCAGCGTCAGCCCCAACATTGACTGCGACACCGCATCAATCTGCTCATCCACCAAATCCATGGAGAACTGGCGGCGGTCGCGCTGGTTGTGTCCTTTCGATCCAATCGCCAAAAAGCCCGTAGCCACGATCTTATCCGCCTGATCACGTTTGCCGTCGAACTTCAGTAGATCGCCAGCGATCTGCTCCTTCAGGAACTGATCATATGGCTTATCCTTCTTGAAGGACTCGATCACGTAATCGCGATAACGCCAAGCATGCGGGTAAAGCACGTTCGTTTCCTTGCCGCTGCTCTCTCCATAACGCGCCACATCCAGCCAGTGCCGCGCCCAGCGCTCGCCATAGCGCTCCGAGTCGAGATACATGTCGATCACCCGCTTCACCGCCTCTGGCGATTGATCAGCGACAAATGCTTTCACTTCATCCGGTGTCGGCGGCAGTCCCGTCAAATCAAACGCGATACGGCGGATCAGCGTTGGCCTATCCGCATCAAGCGCAGGATGCAAACCATTCGCCTCGATGCCCGCGAGAATGAACTTGTCGATGTCCGTCTTCGCCCAGCCTTCAGTCTTCACTGTCGGTGGTGTGTGCTTCACTGGCTTTTGGAAGGCCCAATGCTCACGCCCCTTGTCCATGTCGATCACGCGTTTGCCGCCGCTCGCGTTGACCACCTTGTTCTCACGAGGATCAGGCGCACCCATCTCGATCCACTTCTTGAAGTTCGCGATCACATCATCCGGCAGCTTCTGCTTCGGCGGCATCTGATTGTCCTCGTTCTTCCACGTCATCGCCTCATAGACGGTGCTTTGTGCGATGTTTCCCGGTGTCACACCCGGATGCCCGGATTCACCACCCAAAATCGTCGCCTGCTTCGTATCCAGGGTCAATCCTCCCTTCACCTTCTCCGATTCGCTGGAGTGGCACTTGTAGCATTGCTGCACCAGCACTGGCCGGATGTTCTTCTCGAAAAAGTTGAGTTGGTCTGCAGAAATGCCAGCGTGGGCGTTCTCGGCGGCATCCGCAGCGCGCATCAGCGCCGGGGTGAGGAGAATTAAAAATAGCGTTAGAGTCTTCATGGGAGGATTGAAGCAAGTTGATGCCTTCAACCCAGCCACCGTGCAAAGGTTGCATCCAATACGTTATTTTGTGAACGCTGATCCATTTTGCTTCACCGCAATACCTTGGAGTCCTCGACCCATTCGCGACTGACCTTAAGCAGGAATGTAAAGCCTAGTAGGCGGTGTTCCAAAATGACCCGCAATGATCCTGCCGGCGCTTAGGCTAAGTGTACAAAAAAGCGTCAGGCCTGTCGCCTGACGCTTCATCAAATCATGGTGCGAACGAACCGACGTTATTTCGGCAATCCGGGAACTGCAGGTGCAGCTGGCACAGCAGGAGCTGACGGAGTGACGGCTTCCTTGGCCTTCTTAGCAGCCTCTTCGATTGCTTTTGCAGCTTCAGCAGCTTTTGCAGCAGCAGCTTCTTTGAGCGCGCTGGCTTCCTTTTCAGCGGCAGCCTTTAGCTCGGCGGCTTTCTTTTCAGTAGCTACTTTGACGGCTTCCAATTCGGATGCGACCACTGTGGCATTGGATTTTGCGGCCTGTTCGACGGCCTCCATCGCCTTTTTAGTGTCCTGACTGGCTTTTTCCGTCTCAGTAGATTTTTTGCACGAGGAGATGCCGCCCGCAAGCAGCCCGATGAGTATCAGTTGATTGAGTTTCATAGCCTTGAGCATCGCGCTACGGTGACTGCTGACAAGCGAAGAGATTTAACATTACCGCCACGCAATCATTGCTGCATTGGGCGAATTTTTGATACTGGAACCACGGTGGGTGAAACAGCAGGCAATGGAGTCGAGGTTACTGTAGTTTTTTTGACGGCATTTTGCTTGAGCACTGTCGTTTTGAGCGTGGCAGCATCATTCTGTGCGGTGATTTTCTGATCAGCAACGGCCCGGACTGCGATGGCTTTTTGATCAGCCCTGGCCTGCTCGGCGCTCTTGCCTGTCGTCGCTTTTTTATGACAAGCGGACGTGCCGCCAGCGAGCAGGCCAATTAGGAAAAGATGTTTGAGTTTCATAGCAGACGAATCCACGCGGTGTGAACGGATCATAAACTATTCCACCGTGACAGAGCTATGATCATACCGTGCATTGGCTGAGTGCGAAAGGTAGCACTACACCCCATGGCAGAATCGGATGGCATGCCCCATGGTGTTTAATCAACCCAACCAACCGTGATGACAAAATTCGAATTCCAAGGTGACTGGAACCTCACCAAGCTCAGGCTGAAACAGCACTGGGCCCAGCTCACTGAGGGCGACCTCCAGTTCGTCAAAGGTCGGCAGGAGGAACTGCTGGCTTGGATTCAGCAGCGCACCGGCCAGACCCGCGCTGCCATCGAACACGCCCTCAACGAATCCTGCGCCAGCTGCTGCGCCTGACTATTCAACTCTCAACCAACCAAACACACACCTATGAAAAACACCCTCGTCGCCATCCTCTCCCTCACAGCACTCACGGTTTTCACCGCCACCCTCGGCGTGAGTTGCAATAAACAAAAACAGGCAATCGACGCTCGTAACGAAGCCACGCAAACAGCTATCGACCATGAAAAGGACGCTGTGGCCGCCGCGGCCAAGGAAGATAAAGCGCAGACTGATATCAACGCCAACATCGCCAAGGCCAACATCGAAGCTGATAAGGTCACAGCCCAGGCCCAACTTGATGCCGACAAAGCGAAAGCCGATGCCGAAGCTGTCGCCGCCAAGGCCAAGGTGGATGCGGAGAAGAAGTAACCTCGGCAGACTGAAAACAGATCCAAAAAAGAGGGCGGACATTCCTTTGTCCGCTCTTTTTTGTCCGCAAAAAAGACATTTTACTCAGGCGAGGCTACGATAACAAAGGGGCTCCGTGCTTGCTTGGAACACCGTCTCGCCATTGTATGGCAGCATGTTCCATTACATCGCACTCGCCGAGAACAAGCCATGGCAGCCCGGTCCTTATGCCGGTGTTGAGCTGAAGATTCTGCATAAAAACGAGGCGACCGGGGGCGTCGTTGTGCTGCGAAAGTTTGAAGCGGGCATGACGATCCCCGCGCACACGCATCCCGTTGCCAATTAGTGGGCGTGGATTCTATCCGGTGAATGGGAAGAGAGCGCTCTCAGCTACACGCCCGGCACCTTGTTCTTTGCGCCGAAGGGCACACAGCACGGGCCTCACGTCGCGAAAACGGAAGTTGTTAGCCTAACAATGTTCGATGGGCCGCTGACGGTAGCGTGATCGTTCACCGCACTGCGACGCATTCGCACTGGCAATATGCTCCATCGTGATGGATGACATGGAATGTCGCACCCATTCAACGAACTCGGAGTCCCAGAGGACATGATCCGTGGCCTGGAGGAACTGGGCATCAACACACCGACGGAGGTGCAGAAGAAAGTCATCCCGTTCCTACTGCAAGATGGGGGCGATCTGATTGCTCAGGCTCAGACCGGCACCGGCAAGACCGCCGCCTTTGGCCTGCCGCTGCTGAAGAAGATGAATTCCAAGCACAGGGAAATCCAAGGGCTTGTTCTCGCCCCCACGCGTGAATTGGCGAAGCAGATCGGCAAGCAGCTCTTTCGCTTCACGAAGTACACAGAAAAGATCTTCGTCGAAGTCGTCAGCGGCGGTGACAACATCGACCGCCAGACGGAGGCGCTGCGTCGTCCGACGCACATCGTCGTTGCCACGCCGGGCAGACTGCTTGATTTGATCGAGCGTGACGCACTCACGCTCGAATTTGTGCGTTATGTGGTGCTGGACGAAGCCGATGAGATGCTGAGCATGGGCTTCAAGAAACAGCTCACCGAAATCCTCAAGCTGGCGGCAATGCGGCGCAGCACATGGCTGTTTTCCGCCACTTTCCCGGAAGCGATTCAGGTTCTGATCAAAGGCTGCATGTCCCCCGACGCGCACTCAATCCAGATTGACCAATCGAATGTCGTGAATCGTGACATCGACCACCGCTTTGCGATCTGCAAACGTGAGGATAAGACCGAGTTCATTGCCAACTTCCTCAAGCGACAGAAAGAGGGTCGCGGCCTGATCTTTTGCCGCACCAAAGCTGGAGCGAACGAACTTTGTCACGAATTGGTCGAACTCGGTCTTCCAGTTGCCGTTCTCCAAGGCGACCTCATGCAAAAAGAGCGCGACAAAGTGATGCGGGCCTTCAAGAAACAGCGCGTTCAGTTCGTGGTGGCCACGGATGTCGCTGCACGCGGCATTGATGTCGAAGGACTGACGTTTGTGATCCATCACCAGCTTCCCGACCAACGGGAATATTACACCCATCGTAGCGGCAGAACCGCTCGTGCTGGAAAAAAGGGCATGTCACTTGCCTTAATCAACTCGAAGGAGAAATGGCAACTCACCGAGCTAGAGACCAAGCTGCGGGTGAAGTTCAACGAGTACCGAAAGTGAGTCTTTCGGGGTCACACCAGTGACGAATGACTTGCCCAAGCTTCGTGACTATCTCTCATTCTTCCCATGTCCACACTCGCTGCTGCCGCCGTTTTGTATGAAGCGAAGAAACCCCTGAGCATCGAGCAGGTGCGCGTATTGCCGCCACAGAAGGGCGAGGTCACGGTGCGCATGAAGGCTGCTGGCGTCTGCCACAGCGACCTGCATGTGATGAATGGTGATCTTTCGATGCCCATGCCGATCATTCTCGGCCACGAAGGCAGTGGAGTGATCGAGGCGGTTGGCGAAGGCGTGAACTCAGTCGAAATCGGCGATCATGTGATTCTCGTCTGGCGTGGTTCGTGCGGAAAATGCGAGTATTGCAGCAGTGGACGCCCCGCGCTGTGTGATATGGGCACGGCGATGCGCTTCACTGGACTGATGCCGGATGGGACCACACGATTCCAAAACGCGGCGGGCGACAGCATCCGTCATTACGCAGGTGTTTCGGCCTTCTCCTCGCTCTCGACAATGCCCGAGGCCTCGGTGGTGAAGATTCCAAAGGAGTTCTCCTTTGAAAAAGCCGCGCTCATTGGCTGCGGCGTCATCACCGGCGTGGGCGCGGTGGAACGTGCGGCCAAAGTGCAGCCTAATAGCACCGTGGCGGTCATTGGCTGCGGTGGCATTGGTTTGAACATCGTTCAAGGTGCTCGCATGGCCGGAGCGCGGCAGATCATCGCGGTGGATAAATTCCCTCGCAAAGAAGCCGATGCACGTCAGTTCGGTGCCACAGATTATATTGATGTGAACGCCGGTGATCCCGTACAGGCCATCAAAGATCTCACCGACGGCAAGGGTGTGGATTATGCCTTTGAATCCTACGGTTCCGGCAAAACGGCCGAGCAAGCCTTCGATGCGACGAAGAAAGGCGGCATCTGCGTTATGGTAGGCATCACCAGCGCAGCGGATCGTGCAGCCATCAATGTGAACCAACTCGTCTATGCCGAGAAAACCCTGCGCGGCAGCCTCTACGGCAGCACCCAGCCGCGCACCGACCTATTGCTACTCATCGGCATGCACCAGCATGGACGCCTCATGCTCGATGAACTTATCACGAAGCGTTATCCGTTGGCAGGCATCAACGAAGCCTACGATGCGCTCCAACGCGGTGAAGTGGCACGAAGTTTGATCGTGTTTGAGTGAGTCTTAGCCAATCGCCCGCCTTAGAGCGTTCTTCGTGATGCGCTGCACGCGTTCATCTGGACCATGAGGACGCGAATAGTGGCTCCACGGAATCATGTGGCCGGGCGGATCGCTGAGGCCCTGGCTCCAGAAGATGGTGGTGGCGTTGAAGACGATGTTTTTCTTCGGGCCTTCATAGATCGTGGCGGCGTATTTGCCCAGGCGCACGCCGCTGGCCCACACATTGCCTTCGGCGATGACTTCGAGGCCTGCACGAGCAGTGTCGGGATCGCCGTGGAATTCCCAGCCAACGAGCCCGGGAATGCTGTCGCCCTTTTTCATGCCAGTGCCTTCGAAGAGCCAGTGATCGGGTTTCGCGCAGGTCCAATCGCCACCGCCATTGAAGGGAACGATCGTGCGGGCGCCGATAATGTCGCGCTCGTCGGGACCGGGGTTCTCGAAGGGGCCGAGGATCTTCGAGTAAGCGGCTTTTTCTTCCTCGCGGAACTCGCCGTAGCAGGTTTCGCGTGTGAGACGGCGGTTCGCATCACCTTTGGCGTTCGGGGTGAAAGGCGTGACCATGTACACATCGTTCGCAGAGAGCCAGAGCACATTGAGACCATCAGCGATGGCTTGTTTGACGTTGTGATACTGCCGCATGTCCCAATATTCGTCGTGACCGACGCTGATCATCGTTTTGACACGAGCGAGGTTGGCGGGATCGAGATTATCGACGTTGGAGCAGTAGGTGACGTCGTAACCTTCCTTTTCGAGCCAGTAGCACAGCGGAAACTCCCACAGCAAAAACTCGCCACTACCCATGCTCTGTGGGTTGTCGAAGATCTGGACGTATTTGCCATAAGGCCGGTCAAAGCTGCAACTGACGCCCGGCGCATGCGCGGCACGTGGATCGGTGTAGAGCGATTCATTGACCGGCCAGCGGTTATAAGCCTGCCAGGTATTGTCGCTGCATTGGAAGAGGATGTCGGCGGGCCGGTCGTCTTTGACGATGAAGATGATGTAGCTCTGCCAATACGGCTTGTCGGCGGTCTCAGGCACCGTCGAGAGGCGGCCGAGATACACGCCGCTGGGCCAGTCGGCGGGAATGGTAAAAGTGGTGCTCGCTTCCCACTGGCACTCGCGTAAGCGCTTCTCACCCATTTCGGGCACAGGCTGCGTTTTGCCGTCAAAGGGGCCGAGTGTGGTCATCAAGCGCGAGCCGACACCGTCGTAGTATCCCATGCGGAAGATGTCGATGGTGAATTTGGAGGCGGGCTTGGTGCTAACGAAGATATCGAGCTTCTCACCGGCTTTGACCGACTGCCGCGAGCAGTAGCCTTCGATGAGCGAGGTGCGGTAGGACTTCGCGTCATCCGGCTTCATACGCGTGAGTTGGAAACTCGCGCCGGGCTTAGCGTTTTCGGTTTTAATGAGGTCAGGCTGCGGCTTTGATGAATGAGCGGACAAGAGTGTCCGCGCTCCCGTGGCGGCAGCAGCGGCACTGGTGGTCTTGATAAAATCGCGGCGGTCCATGATGAGCCATACGACTGAGCAGGCTCTCATATAGCAAAGCATGCCGCTGCATCATTGACTCACCGAGAGTGTGTCGCGCGAACTCGATCCGCAGTCATGATTGGCAAAGTATAACGCAGACCGCAGAACTGGCGGACTTGAGCAAGAACCATCGCTTCCACCCGTAGGCTGTTCTCGTTGTGAGCACATTAATCCCACAGATTCGCATTTCGCGACGCAGTGTTCTTCATACGGGCGGCATGGGAATGCTGGGCTTTGGATTGAATCATCTCAACGCGTTCGCTGCACCCATGGCGAAACCGCCAATCGGCCTCGGCAAGGCCAAATCGGTCATTTTGATCTTCAACGGCGGTGCACCGAGCCACATCGACCTGTGGGATCCCAAACCGGACGCACCGTCGGAGATTCGCGGTGAATTCAAGACGATCAAAACGAACGTGCCGGGTATCCACATCACCGAGTTGCTGCCACAGATGGCAAAGCGCATGGACAAGCTGGCACTGATCCGCTCTGTGCACCATGGGCACAGCAGCCACAATGGTGGTATGCACTGGGCCACAACGGGCAGGCCGTATCGTGTGGATAGTACGCTTATCACACCCAGTCCGACCGATCTTCCCGGCGTCGGCACGCTCTGCGGTTGGCTAGCGCAGCGGGATGGTTTTTCCAAAGGCGTCCCACCATATGTCATCACACCCTTCCCGCATTGCGACAGCAAGGTATATCTTACCCCAGGGCAGTTTGGTGGCTGTCTCGGCACACGCTACGATCCCTTCGTGTTGGATGATGACCCGAATGCCGCCACCTTTCGCGTGAAGAACATGGGCCTCGATGCCAGCCTGACACCGGGGCGTTTTCAGGAGCGCCTCGCTCTTCTCAATCACATGAGTGCGGCCTCACGGCCTATCGCATCCGCTCAGGTGGCGCAGATGGACATTTTCAACGAACAAGCCACCGCAATGCTGAAATCCGGCAAAGCGGCGGATGCCTTCGATCTTACCAAAGAGCCAGACAAAGTGCGCGAACGCTATGGGCGGCACAGTTGGGGCCAGTCGCACCTGCTGGCGCGGCGCTTAATCGAATCCGGCACACGTTTCGTCACCACCGTGAATGGACCGTCGATCACCTGGGACACACACAAGGACAACTTCAATGGGCTCAAGAACCGCCTCGTGCCACCCATGGAGCAGGCCTACGCCGCTCTGCTCGACGATCTTGACGAGCGTGGCCTGCTGGATAGCACACTTGTCGTCTGGATGGGTGAATTTGGCCGCACACCAAAGATCAACACCGACGCGGGTCGCGATCACTGGCCTGGCTGTTACAGCGTGTTGCTCGCTGGCGGCGGCGTGCGCGGTGGGCAAGTCATCGGCAGTAGCGATACCACCGGTGCCTATCCCAAAGACCGCCCCATCTCGCCCGCAGACATCCACGCCAGCATCTACTCGGCACTCGGCTATGACTACCGTGAGATCGAATACCGCTCCTCGGACGGACGGCCAGTGGCCTTGACGGAAGGCACAACCATCAGCGAGCTGTTTTGATTTTGGCCATCATTAGGTAAGGTGCCCAATGCCGAAGAAGAAACCAGCCGCCAAAGCAGCGCCCACCAAAAAATGGCGTCTCTATGTGCTTCGCTGCCATGATGGCACGCTCTACTGCGGCATCACAAATGATCTCAAACGCCGAATTTCACAGCACAATCTGGGCAAAGGTGCGCGCTATACTCGTGGGAGAGGCCCGGTAGAACTGCTGCGCTCCTGGCCGCAAAAGAGCCAATCCGCAGCACTAAAAGCAGAATTTGCCTTCAAACGCCTCACTCGGCGTGCCAAAGATGCCATTCTTGCAGCCTAAATGAGTCGCTAATTGTCATGAATCGTCACATTTGATGATGGTTTCTGAGACAGAACTGTATTCGTGTGGTAGCAGGAACGATGGTCACCACTAAAGCAGTTACGAAAAAAGCGCCTTTCTCCCGTCGAGTTGTTGACCACGTCACCGATGAATTGGTGAACGTTCTCTCCTCCGGTGAAACTTTTGAATTCAAAGCCCTCTTCACGAAGGTGTTTGAAAGACTCAAGCTCAAAAACGCCGTCAGCGGTGGTGAAGAGATGCTTCGCCTGCGTTCGTACGAAAAAATTCTCAAGCTGACCAATTGCGGTTTGGTTCAGAAGATCGGCAAGACGTATCGGGCACTCGAAGGCATCGAAACAGCCTCAAGCGTCCACCGTCTTGCACGTCTTGATTCCGCCATCTTGGCGGCTCAGAACAAGACCGCTGTTTAATTCCCAAGGGATTGTTCCCACTGCCCACGTCTTAATTCGAGCGTGGTTGCCTCACAAGGATTCGAACCTTGAATAACAGATTCAGAATCTGCTGTGTTACCATTACACCATGAGGCAGTAGGTGGCGGGCGCGGAGAATAGTGGTGCCCGCAGTGGTTGCAAGTGGCACGGCAGACTTTTTCAGCCCTTACCGGTCAAATCATTCGCGTGCGCTTTGGTTTCAGCGGCAACGACGCCACTGAGGCAGATGAGACAGATGAGATTCGGAATTGCCATGAGGCCATTGGCAGCGTCGGAGAAGTCCCAAACCATCTTGGCTGGCCAGACTGATCCCACCAGCACCATAACCACCCATGCAATGCGATAAGGCATGACAGCCTTGTGGCCGAAGAGATACTCCGCTGCCTTCTCCCCATAATAGCTCCAACCAAGAATGGTGGAGAACACGAAGGTAATTAAGCCGAAGAGCAGAATAATGGGCCCTATCGTGTGCAGATCGCCAAAGGCGGCAGCTGTGAGCTGTGACTTCGGCAAGCCTTCCTTCCAATGTCCGCTGCTGACGATGACGAGACCAGTCATAAGGCAAACCACCACAGTGTCCCAGAACGTACCGGTGGATGACACCAAAGCCTGACGCACCGGATTGCGTGTCTGCGCAGCAGCAGCAACGATGGGTGCGCTTCCAAGCCCTGATTCATTCGAAAACAGTCCGCGTGCGATGCCTTGTTGGACTGCTTTGCTTAATACCGCACCGGTAAAGCCGCCAACTGCCGCCGTGCCGTTCCACGCACCGTTCCAGATGTCCACCAATGCTTGCGGCAGTCCGCCGAAGTTTTTCGCCAGCACAAACACACAGCCAGCCACATAAAACACCGCCATGATTGGCACGAAGAACTCGCAGACTTTTGCAATGCTCTTCACGCCACCAAGAATGACCGCAGCAGTAAGCAGCGCCATGACGCTACCAGCGACCCAGCGCATGATGGTTTCGCTATCTTTATCCGGTTTAATGATTTCATCCCGCAGCATTTCCACCACCGAGTTCGCTTGCGCCATGTTACCGATTCCGAAAGCGGCGATGCAGGTGAAGGAGGCAAAGATCATACCGAGCCATTTCATGTTCAATCCACGTTCCAAAGCATACATGGGGCCACCAGCAAAACTGCCATCGGGCATCTGCACGCGATACTTCACCGCCAACACGGCTTCAGAATACTTCGTAGCGATACCAAAGACACCCGTCAGCCACATCCACAGAACCGCCCCCGGTCCACCTGCTGAAATGGCACCCGCAACACCGATAATATTGCCGGTGCCGATCGTAGCCGCGAGCGCCGTCATCAAGGCACCAAACTGCGACACATCCCCTGCCCCTTCTTTTTCCCGTGAAAAGGAAATACGGATCGCCTGGGGCAGAAAACGCTGGATGAAACCTGTGCGTACTGTGAGGAAGAGATGCGTGCCAAAGAGGAGCGCTATCAGTGGTAACCCCCACACAGCAGAGGAAAGATCGGATATGGCTTGAGAGAGAGAATCAATCATGGTGCATGTTTTAGCGGCTAGGCATGGTATTTGCCAAGCAGAAACAATGCCCCGGCCACAATTCTATGCAAAAGGCGTGATTTTTTCAGAATGCGACATTCACGTTGCGTATTTCCAACCCTCACCGCTATCCTAGCGGCCCATCCAACCATCATGAAGCCATCGCTCTTCCCCAATCGTCGTACATTCCTACGTAACACCGCCGCTACTGCTGGTAGCATTTTCCTTCCTAATCTGCTGATCGGACAAGAAGGCGCCGTCAAAAAACTAAACGTCGCTGGCATTGGTGGTGCAGGTGGCAAAGGCGAATCCGACATCGGTATCGCCGCCAAGGGCGCGAACGTCGTTGCGATCTGCGATGTGGACCGTGACCGCCTCAAGAAGGCGCAGGCCAAATACCCTGACGCAAAGATGTTCGAGAGCTTCCGCGAGATGTTTGAGACCATGGGCGACAAGATCGACATGTGCACGGTGTCCACACCCGACCACGCGCATTACCCCGCCGCGATGGAAGCCATCAAACGTGGTAAGCACGTCTGCGTGCAGAAGCCACTGGTGAACCGCATCTGGGAGGCCAATCAACTTCACGAAGCCGCTAAGAAAAAGGGCGTGAAGACCAACATGGGCAACCAAGGCCACACCGGCAAAGGCATCCGCTTCCTCAAGCAGTGGGTCAGTGAAGGCATCGTCGGTAACGTCAAAGAAATCCATGTTTGGACCAACCGTCCAATCTGGCCACAAGGTAACGAGGCTGTGGCGAAGTACACTCCCGGTGAAGTTCCTGCCAATCTCAATTGGGAGTCATGGCTTGCCGCAACGCCTCAGGTGCCATTCACCAACGGTCTGCATCCCTTCGCCTGGCGTGGCCATCGCGAGTACGGTGCTGGTGCGATGGGCGACATGGGTTGCCATCTGCTCGACGGTCCCTTCTGGGCCTGCGGGCTCGGCGAACCTTACAAAATGGAAGCCGAGTGCGATGAACTCACCGATGCAAGCTGGCCGAAATCCTCCCACGTCGTTTGCTACTTCAAGACCGAGAAATACGGTGAGATCAAACTTCACTGGTATGAAGGCAGCCGCAAACCTGAGCGTCCGGCCGAACTCGAAGCCGACCGCGACTGGTCCAAGATCAAGGGTGGTTTCATTCTCCGCGGCGACGCCGGTGTGATCCTCAACACCGACGACTACTGCGGCAGCCCACGTCTCATCCCGAGCACCAAGATGACCGACTTCCTCGGTGGCAAATCACCTGAGCTTAAGATCGAGCAATCCATCGCCGAAGGCGAACCCCAACTCGAACTCGTTCGCGCCATTGAGCAAGACAAGATCTGCGGCAGCAACTTCGATTATTCCGTGCCGCTCACCAAGTTCTGTCTCCTCGGCAACCTTGCCATCGCCACGCCCGGAAAAGTCATCAACTGGGACAGCGCCAAACAGGAGTCCGACAACGCGGATGCCAATAAGCTCATCAAGCGTGCCGCGTATCGCGAGGGCTGGGACTACAGCGCCGAAAAGATTTAATTCGAAGCGGCTTCAAGTCATCTACCTTAACCACATCGCCCGGCAGCATATGCCGGGCGATTTTTTTGCGCTTAACGCTCAAAAATCAGGACTGCTTCATGCTCATGTCATTGAACATGCTTTTAATCACATCCACGGCCTCGCCCATTCCCTTCAACAGCTCCTGCAGCCCAGGACCGAGAATCCATGAGGCGTAGGTGATCGCCATCCACCACGCGAATGCATTCACAATGATCATGATTGTCACCAGCACCTCCACCCAGCGGCCCCAGACTTTGAGGTAACCATTTTCGTCCTTTTTCTGGCGGAAAATGTGGTCTGAGTAAAGCGACACCGCAGCCAACCACAGCAGCGGCGGCACAAACAAGAAACCCATAATCATGCGCCGCAGCACCGCACCACCGCGCTGGTTGTAGGGCACGCGGTTATAGTCGCGATAACGCGCTACGCGACGGCGTGTAGGCCGCGCAGTGAGACCGTCGGCGGAAATTTGCCCCTCAGCATGCAGTTCCAGCAATGTCGAAAGCGGACGCCATTGTTCGTCATGCTCGTGCTTTACCAGATCGCTGTCCTTAATGGATCCATACGCGAGAAAATTACGCAGATCATCCTTGGAGCAGGGCCCCAAAGTTTTTTGACCTCTGGCGATGTAGTAGAGAGCATGCACGATTCGGGAGAGTCGAACGACTTAACGATAAGCCAGTCGTGGGTAAGAATGCAATATCTGCGCCAAGAAGAATTGTAATTTTTTCCTCATGTATCCCAAAGCCAAAAGCCGCCAGCCTCTTGCAGTGAGGGTCTAGTCGTGCCAAAGCAGCGAACCATGAATAAACTCGTTATCATCACTGGCGCCTCTTCCGGTATCGGTGCCGCCACAGCCCAAGCATTCGCTGCTGCCGGACATCCGTTGTTACTCATTGCTCGCCGTTTGGAGCCCATGGAAGCTCTCAAGCTGCCAAATGCGCTTTGCCGTGCTGTTGATGTGCTTGATTCAGTGGGCTTCAAGACTGCCATCGACGATGCGCAGGCAAAGTTCGGCCCCGCTGAAATCCTCGTCAATAATGCCGGGGTCATGATGAATGCGCCCGCAGCAGAAGGAGAAGCAGCTCAGTGGGACGCCATGATCGACATCAACATCAAGGGCGTTCTTACCGGCATCCGGCTGGTTTTAAATGACATGATCGCGCGCAACAGCGGCACCATCGTCAACATCGGTTCGATCGCGGGCGTGAAGACCTTCGGTAATCATGCCGTGTATTGCGGCACCAAGTTTGCCGTCCACGCCATCACCGAAACAATTCGTGAGGAAGTTAGTAGCAAAAATGTGCGCCTCATCACCATCGCCCCAGGCATGGTGGAGACCGATCTCGTTAATCATACCACCCATGATGCCGCACGCGAAGGGTGGTGGAGTTATGCCAAACAAATCGGCGGTGCCTTGAAACCTGCAGATATCGCAGAGGCTATTGTTTGGTCCGCCAAACTCCCACAAAGCGTCTGCGTTCGCGAAATGGTGATTTGCCCGACCAAACAGGAACCTTGAGCGTAAATCCGTCACTCTCTTCCAAATTCATGACTCCCTCCGAACTCCTCGCCGCACTGAACTGGCGCTACGCCACCAAGGTCTTTGACCCGACGCAAAAAATTCCTGCGGCCACTTGGTCGGCGCTCGAAGAATCGCTCGTGCTTACCCCTTCGAGTTATGGCTTACAGCCTTGGAAATTCCTCATCATTCAGGACAAAGAGCTGAGAGAACAACTCGTGCCGCATTCCTGGCGGCAACGTCAGGTCGCCGACTGCTCGCATCTCGTCGTCATGGCAACGAAACGTATAATGACCGAGGCCGACATCGACGCCAATCTCATGCGCATCGCTGAGGTGCGTGGCGGCACGCCAGATGCACTCGCCGGCTTTCGCAAGATGCTCATCGGTGATGTCATTACCGGTGAACGTAGTCAATACATCACCGTCTGGGCCAAGATGCAGGCCTACATCGCCCTCGGCCAGTTCATGGCCGCAGCCGCTTTGCTCGGCATCGACACCTGCCCCATGGAAGGTTTCATCCCCGAAAAATACGACGAAATTCTCGGTCTTGAAGCCGTGGGACTCACCACCGCAGTCCTCTGCCCTGCCGGCTACCGCAGTGCTGATGACCGCTACGCCTCATTGCCCAAGGTGCGCTTCAAAAGCAGTGATGTGATCGAACATCGCTAATAAAAAGTACGACAGACACTCTTGTCTGTCGGGTTTGGCATCGAGCACCTTGATCGACGGACAGGAGTATCCATCGTACTCACAAAAAAACGCCGCTGAGTTTCCTCAGCGGCGTTCGTGAATTTGATCTGACGACGAAGGTTTACCAACCGTGGGCGTCGCGCACTTTGATCATCGCACTCAGGATGTTGTTCCAGGTGCCGGGTGTTTCGAGCACGGCGTTCGGGAACATGCAGCCATCCCAGCAAATGTGCTTCATGCCACGGGCGGCGGCGTCTTTGAGCCAGTAGCCGGAGGCCTTGGTGATGTCGAGTTTGCCGTTCGGATCGTCAGCGCGGCAATGCTTACCGGTCTTATCGTGCGAACCAGCGCCGTGGACGGTGCCATCGTTTTGAGCGACGTGGAAGTCGATGGTCCAAGGACGCAACGCGTCGGTCATCTTCTCGTAAGCGGCCCAGAATTCAGCGTCGCTGTAGCCTTCTTTGAGAAGCGCATGCTCAGGGGCGTTGTAGCCGAGCGTGTAGAGATAGGTATGGGCCAGATCGGCCTGGAAGCCGAGGGCTTCAGGCATGCCGACGCCTTCGAGAACATCGAGCATGTCTTTCCAAGAGTGCATACCAGCCCAGCAGATTTCGCCTTCGGCGGCGAGACGCTCACCACTGTCAGCGGCAATGCGGGCGGCCTTCTTGAAGGTATCCACGATTCGGGCGGTGTTGGCCTTCGGGTTCTCACGCCATTTAGCAATGCCGAATTCAGCGGAGTCGATGCGGATGCAGCCATACTTGCGAACACCGTGTGCATTGAAGATTTTGGCAATGCGGCAGGCCATCTTCACGGCGCTGAGGAATTTTTCCTGCTGTGCGTCGTCACCCATGGCGGAATCACCAACGGTGCCGGGCCAGACAGGAGCCACGAGGGAGCCAACGCTGAAGCCTTTGCTGGCAATGAGATCAGCGATCTTTTTGAGTTCATCTTCCGTGGCCTCAGGATTGGTATGGGGCAGGAACAGGAAGTAGTCGATGCCCTCGAACTTCTGACCATTCACGTTCGCTGCGGCAGACAGATCGAGCATCTTTTCGAGACTGATCGGCGGTTCTTGGCCTTCGCCATCGCCTTTGCCGACGAGGCCGGGCCACATTGCATTATGAAGTTTGGGTGCGGAGTTGCTCATGGTGTTTGCTTGGTTTGGGAAGCGAGGCGGCGAGGTTAGAGGGCGCGTTTTGAAACGCACGAAGAAATTTGATCATTTCGCCTTCTTCTTCGGCTTTGCGATAGGTGATTTTTTGCGGATGACCACCTCGACAGCGTTCTGCTGTGGCACCCCTTTCGTACTGCGGCCATCGGTAACGATTTTTTCGAGCTGGGCGCTCATTTTGGCGACGATATCCGGCTTTTCACTCTGGAGATTGGTCTTCTCACTGATGTCGTTCTCCAGATTGTAAAGCTGGGTGTCGGGCAAACCTTGCTCGCCGGGGCTGCCGGGTTTGGGATCGCTCCAACCGCCGGAACCGGCACAGAGTTCGAGTTTCCATGCGCCTTCACGCAGCGCAAAGGAACCGTTGATCGAATGGTGGATGACGCTCTTCCGCACAGGTTTGCCAGATTCGCCGAGAAGAGCCGGAAGAAAGCTGAAGCTGTCTTCTGCGGCATTGTCAGGCAGTTTGACGTTCAATATGTCAGCTACTGTGGCAGTGAGATCGGTGAGGCAGGTGAGTTGAGGCGTGGTTTGGCCGCCTTTGACCTTCGCAGGCCAGCGCACGATGAATGGGACGCGATGTCCGCCATCAAAGATGTCCGCCTTGTGGCCGCGCATGTTGTAACTGGGATTATGGCCCTTGGCGATGAGTGCGGGGAAATTGGCCTGCGGGGAGCAGCCGTTGTCACTCGTCACGATGATGAGGGTGTCATTCGCGATACCAGCTTCTTCCGTGGCACGCATGATCTGACCGATGGCGTCGTCGGTCTCCATGACGAAATCGGCATAGAGGCTGAGGCCGCTTTTACCAACCCACTTCTCGCTCGGCAGGATCGGTGTGTGGGGAGAATTCAGCGGCATATAGATAAAGAATGGGGCACCCTTCTTCTCTTGGATGAGTTTTTGTGCACGCTTGGTGAGAGTGGGCAGCACGTCTTCGCCACGGAAACCCGGGGAACCGGGACCTTCGCGGGTAAAGCTCATCTTATCACCCGATCCGTTCATCACGAGTTTCATCGTTTCTGTCGGATTCGCGGCCACACGATCATTCTCAATGAAGCAATACGGCACCATGTCCAGCGAGGCGCTGATGCCGAAGTAGGTGTCAAACCCGACGCTGGTCGGCCCGTTGGCGATGGGTTTGGTGTAATCGACGTTCTTCACCTGCGCCTCGGTCTCGATGCTGAGATCGCTGACTTCGCCATTTTTTTGCCAATCCATGCCAAGGTGCCATTTGCCGACGCAATGCGTCGAGTAACCCTGCTCTTTGAGCATGCTGGCGACGGTCATTCGGCCCTGCTCAATCAAACGTGGGCTGAGACCGCCGAGCACGCCGCTTTGCAGCTTCGAACGCCAGGCATAGCGGCCAGTCATGATGCCGTAGCGTGTCGGAGTGCAGACGCTGGAGCCGGAGTGCGCGTCCGTGAAGATCATGCCTTCTTTGGCGAGTCGATCCATCTGCGGCGTGGCGATCTTGCCCTCGTGATTGAGGCACTTCACATCACCAGTGCCGAGGTCATCGCAGAGGATGAAGATGATGTTCGGTTTGTCGGCTGCGGTGGCAGCAATGGAGACGAAGGAGAGGCAAAGCAGGGCCAGGAGTCGGTTCATGGTCCGACTTCAACGCATTCAGGGTTCCGAGCTATCGAGATATTCCAAGGCTTTCGAAAAACTGGCCTGCGTGAGGAAATGATTCAGCCGTGGCGGCAGTTGCGCGCGCCGCCGTTGGTGCTCGGCCATGATCTCCTCCGAGACGTTTTTGAGCGCCTCCAGATGCGCCGCCGCATCGCGATCCCGGAACGCATGACCGGCGATGATGTCGAGGCGGCGTTGGAGAAGGGCGCGGAGAGAGGCGAGATCGGACATGAGGTGAGGAAAGAGAGCGGATTTGTCACTTGGACACATCAATATCATGCGTCTTTGGCACAGGCTTGGTCGCATCACCTTTGCGTTTGAGGAAGTGGCCTATATCGAGGCCAAAGTAGGCAAGGCAGTTGATCAACAGAGCCGTGGCTGCGGCTTCATCCAGATTGCCGAAGATCGGCACGTTGTCAGGAATGAACTCCGCAATGCCAAAACCAATGTTCAGCAGATACAAAGCCGAGAAGATGCCGGAGCCAAGCACAAGGAGATCGCGAATAAGTTTCATGGAGTTTGGGGGTGAAGGAGACCAGCGCATTCTGCGCAGGATTTTGTGGCTCCGTCAAAACATCCTTCGGCAGAATTTGGAATACCAACAGCTCCTATTGCGGCGCAACAGGACTACTTCTTCACCCAGCCATCCTTCAGCGTCACGGTGCGGTTAAACACAGGCGCACCGGGCTTGGAGTCAATCGGGTCGGCATAGAAGTAGGCGACGCGTTCGAACTGCCAGTGAGTGCCGGGGGCGGCGTCTTTGAGGCTGGGTTCGAGTTTGGCGGTCTCGATGACTTCAAGGGATGCGGCGTTGAGGAACTGGGTGAAGTCGCCGTCTTCGCCGGCATCAGCATCGGGGGTTTCGACGGTGAAGAGTCGATCATACAAGCGCACGGGGGCGTCGATGGCGTGGCGGGCGCTGACCCAGTGAATGATGCCTTTGGGCTTGGTGCGGCCTTCGGGTTTTTTGCCGTGGCGCGTGGTGTCGTCGTAGGTGCAGCGAAGTTCGACGATGTTGCCTGCGTCATCTTTGATGACCTCCTGGCAGATGATGCAGAAGGCGAACTTGAGGCGCACTTCACCACCGGGTTTGAGGCGGTGGAAGCCATCGGAGGGGAACTCCATGAAGTCGTCGGACTCGATGTAAAGCTCGCGGCATAGTGGCACCTGGCGTGTGCCAGCGGTGGGGTCTTCAGGATGGTTGGCAGCTTCAAAGTGCTCGACCTGGTCCTCGGGGTAGTTGGTGAGGACGACTTTGATCGGGCGCAGCACGCCGTAGGCTCGGTGGGATATTTTGTTGAGGTCCTCGCGGATGGCGTGCTCGAGCAGGGCGATCTCGGTGAGGGAATTGAACTTGGTGAGGCCAATCGTTTTGCAGAAGCTGCGAATGGCAGCAGCGGTGATGCCACGGCGACGCAAACCGCTGATGGTGGGCATGCGCGGATCGTCCCAACCGTTTACGAGGTCTTCTTTGACGAGGCGGAGCAGCTTACGCTTGCTCATCACGGTGTAGGTGAGGTTCAGGCGGGCGAACTCGCGCTGATAGGGGCTGCCGGGCAGGCCATCGACGTTGTTGATGAGCCACTCGTACAACGGGCGGTGAATCTCGAACTCGAGCGTGCAAAGGCTGTGCGTGATGGACTCCAGCGCGTCGCTGAGCGGATGCGCGTAGTCATACATTGGGTAGATGCACCACGCGTCGCCGGTGCGGTGATGATGCGCGTGCAGGATGCGGTAGAGGGCGGGATCACGCAGGTGCATGTTCTCCGAGGCCATGTCGATCTTCGCGCGGAGGACTTTTTCGCCTTCCTTGAACTCCCCTGCCCTCATGCGACGGAAGAGATTGAGGTTTTCCTCGACGCTGCGGTCCGCAAACTTGCTGCGCGTTCCGGGCCTTGTCAGCGTGCCGCGATTCGTGCGCATCTCCTCCTGCGTCTGGTCATCGACATAGGCGAGGCCTTTGGTGATGAGCTGCTCGGCGAATTGATAGAGCTTCTCAAAGTAGTCGCTGGCGTAGAAAAGGTGCTCGCCCCAGTCGAAGCCGAGCCATTTCACGTCGGCCATGATGCTATCGACGTATTCGACTTCTTCCTTGGTTGGATTGGTGTCGTCAAAGCGCAGGTGGCAGCGGGCAAAAGAGGCTTTGTGAGCAAATTCACCAGGAAGACCAAAGTTCAGACAGATGCTTTTCGCGTGGCCTATGTGGAGATAACCGTTCGGCTCCGGAGGAAAGCGGGTAATCAGAGGCCTTTCATAAACACCCACTTTCGACAACCCCATTTCAAGGTCATGGTCAACCATTGCTCGGATAAAATCCATTGGAGCTGGAGCTTCAGAGATAGCGGTGGCAGGATGATGGGCAGCTTCGGACATGGAGGGCGGAGTTTCCGCACAAGGCGTGATGAGTCAAGGAAGGTGACACAAGCAGCCTGCCTGTGGTTTGGGCTGCGCGGACTGAACAGGCTGGTAGCCTGTTTCACGTTCGCAGTTGCACGAGGGCGGAATCCGTTGTTTTTCAGGCCAACCATGCCCCACCCTGCCCCAGTGCCCACGCACCTCGATATCTCGAAACTCGGCGAGCCCGTCTATCGTGGCTCCGTGCAAAATCTCTACGCGGTGCCGGATCATCCGGGCTTTGTGGTGTGCGAAACGACACCTGCGGGTTCGGTGTTCGACGTGGGATCGATCTTCAACATCGAGGGCAATGACTTGAACCGTGCGATCTTCCGCCACGCGATGTATTCGCGCCTCGGCAAGCCGGAAACGTGGCAGCGCGTGAAGGCAGCCATTGAAAAGACGCCGATGAATGAATCGTGGCGCACAGAATTGCTCAGCGGGCCGATGGAGCAGATGCTGGAGCGCGGCGCGCACACGCATCACATCGGCATGGTGGATGCGCAGACGGGAGAAATCGTGCGTGATGGCCTTCCCAAGAATCCGAGCTGCTACAACGTCGTGCGCCGCTTCCCGGTGATGCATCCGCCGCAGCGGCATCTTCTGGGCACGCATGTGTTTGATTATGCGCAATTCCACCAGAGCGCGACGTATGTGGTGCCGCTGGAATACATCGTGCGCTTCGGTGTGACGAGCGGTTCGTCCATTTTGAAGAAGTATCAAAGCCTCAGCGACTCCGCGAAACGTGCGTATGAGCAGGAACTCGGCATCTCGAAGCCAATGAGCGTGTGGGAGATGCTAGAGAGGCCGATTTACGATCTGACAAGCAAGTACGAACCCGAAGACCGTGCCGTGAGCAAGCAGGAGGCGCTCATGATGTCTGGCCTGAGCAGCGATGATTTCCTGCACACTGTGAAATTAGCCATCCTTGGCGGCTGGGCCGTGCGCGAACTGTTGGAGAGCGCTGGGCTGCTGCTGTGGGATTTGAAGTGGGAATTCGCCGTGGATCGCGAAGAACTGCTTTTTGTCGATACCATCGACGCCGATTCGTTCCGCGGCACCACCTTCCTCGACGTGGAAGGCCGCAAGCTGGTGATTCACTACAACAAGCAGGCCATGCGCGACTACTACCGCCTCGTGCATCCCCACTGGTATGCCGGGATCAACGAAGCGAAGACCCAGGCGCAGAAAATGGGCATTCCCTTCAAGCAGGTGCTCAAAGCAGGTCAGAACGAAGGCATCTGGCCGCAGACTCCGGTGGTGGATGCCGCGTTCCTTGATTTACAGGCTCGCAAGACAGCGCTGATTCGACAGCACGTTGCCTCCGAACGCGATGCCACAGCCATCCGTGCCGATTTGCAGGCCACGGGCGCGGCAGAGGTCGAGTTTTACCGTCAGCGCGGTCTGCTGGATGAACTGCTCAAGGCAAATGCGGTAGGCTAAATTGACCGTAAGACATGCATACAAAATGCTTGCGTGCTGAAAGGGAGGGTTTACAGATTGCGCCCCTTTCTTCGGGAGGGGGAACGTGATTCCTGAGTAGCTCAGCGGTAGAGCGGGTGGCTGTTAACCACTAGGTCGTAGGTTCGAACCCTACCTCAGGAGCCATCGCGATAACATCGACGGCAGAGTAGCTCAGGGGTAGAGCAGAGGACTCATAAGCCTTTGGTCGGGAGTTCAAATCTCCCCTCTGCCACCACGATGATTTTCAACGTGGTAGGCATACGGAAAGGGTCAACGCAGAACAAGACTAGGCCGTGTTTGAAAATCAGCAATAGCCATACCGTAATCCTGTCGCTCAGTTTACGCCCTGTTTGATACTGAAAGGCTATCCGCTTGCGGATGAGAACAAAAACGATACATCTGCTATTCGTGAAAAATGCCTCTGTCATTTTTGTTCTTGGATTTGTCATGGTCGGTCTCGTGCATGCCCAAGACGCTAGGATTCTCGAGGTCGAGAACATCGTGCAGACTGCGGCGACATTGGATAGTGTCTGGACTCAGGCGAAGCAGAACCAAGCCTTGGCGGTACGTGACCGTATTCGCACCCGGCAGCGCAGCCGCGCCACA